>JAABUI010000028.1_pt1 | contig 250002 bp, 258 predicted proteins | sample 5559111 | NCBI WGS metagenome assembly JAABUI01 (sample SAMN10711870, study PRJNA513365) | rock metagenome | isolation source: Antarctica rocks | place: Antarctica: Victoria Land, Buttleship Promontory
AACATAGAGATCACGTCAAACTAGTATTGAGTCGACTACGCGAAGCTGAACTGCAGATAGATATTCGAAAGTGCGAATTCGATGTAGAAGAGACTGTCTTTCTAGAAGTCATCGTATCAGAACTAGATCTTCGTATGAATCTCAGCAAAGTGACAGTCATAGTCAGCTGAATCACTTCGATCAATCTAAAAGAAATTCAGAGCTTCGTGAGATTTGTTAACTTCTATCGTCGTTTCATTAAGAACTTCTCGAAGCTAGTCAAATCATTCACTCAGCTGATTAGAAAGAACACGTCTTTTGTTTGAAACAAGATCTGTGTTCAAGTCTTTGACAATCTAAAGAAACAAGTCAGCTCGATCTCAGTACTTCGTCACTTCGATCTCAAACGACAAGCTATTTTGAAGATCGATGCTTCGAACTATGTAAAAGGTGAAATACTATCTCAGTACGATGACGAGAGAGTTCTTCATTCGATGATCTTCTACAGTAAAAGCATGATTCTCGCTGAAATCAATTATCACATCTATGACAAGAAATTGCTAGTCATTATTCGATGCTTCGAACACTGACGATCTGAGCTGAAATGCATTGAACTACTCATTCAGATGTTCATCGATCATCAGACTTTAAAGATCTTCATGAAAAACAAACAGTTGAGTCGATGACAAGTCAACTATCTGAACATTCTATCGAAGTTCAACTTTCAGATCATCTTTAGATCAGGCAAAATGAACACTAAAGTCAATGCTTTAATGAGAATGTCTCTAGCGAACGTCTCTGAATCAGCTCAGCGTCTTGAAAATCGTTTTCAGACTATTCTGACTCTTGATAGAGTCGATGTTCTATCTATTGAATCGAAAGCAAATCTCTATCAACAAGTACAAATGATCAATCAAACAGATGAGCTCTGCAGCGAATATAAACAAGCTATAAACGAAAACAAGCTCAAATTTCATATCACTAAACTGAAGAACTGCGAAATCATTGACGATGTTCTATTTAGAAAAGATCTACTGTGAGTCTCTGAGAACATGCACACGAAATTACTACAAGAAGTGTATGATCAATCTTCAATCTCTCATCTCGACAATAGACGAATCATCAATCTAGTTCAGCGTTTCTACTATTGATCAGATCATCGAGCTACTATTCGATAATACATTTGAAACTGTCATGCTTGTCAGCGAAGCAAAGTCTCTAGAGATAGCATCAATGAACTTCATCATTCTCTTTCAATTTCACAGAAACGCTGAAAAGATATAGCTATGAACTTCATCACTGAACTATCTCTGTCAGAAGACTATAACGTCATTTGCACAATCATATGTCGTCTCATCAAAGAACGTCACTATGTTCTCTGTCATTGAGAAGACGATGACATCTCAGTCGAAGAAACGGTTTGAATCATGCTATGAAACGTCTATCAACTGCATGATCTACTCAGTTCTATTGTTTTGAACAGAGACTCTCAATTCATATCGACTATGTGAAAAAGTCTTTGCAAGCGACTGAGAATCACAGCTAGTCTATTCACAGTCTATCATCTCGAGATCGAAGATCAATCGAAACGAGTCAATCAAGATGTTGAACGAGAACTTAGAATCTACTGCAATTACATGCAGAACGACTGAGTCAAATGAATATCTATGATGAAATTCAGTGACAATTTCAATATCTTCTCGATCACTTCAATGATTCTCTTTTACTTCAATAAAGAATTTCATCTTCGAATGAGTTTTGATTCAGATACGACTGACTACGAAACAACTTGTGAACGACTTGAAGCTAGAAAAGCAGATGATATTGTCATTTGAATGAAAGAGCTACTGAACTTCGATCGTCAACAATTAAAAAAGACGAAGATGATCATCGAAGTTCAAATTAATAAACATAGACGAGACGTCATTTATGAAGTAAATGACTGAGTTTAACTATCTTTCAGAAACGTCAAGACAACGAGACTCTGCAAAGATTTGAAAGACAAACAGCTAGACTTTTATCAAATCACTGTCAAAGTGAGTATCTTTTATTATCTTCATTTATCAGTCAGCATGAAGCATCTGCATTCGATGTTCAGCTCGAAGCTACTGCGATCGTATTCAGAAGACTCTCTATCAGAACAGCATTCAGAATCACTCAGACTCATCACTATCAAAGATGATGAACATTGAGAGATAGACAATATATTAAACTTCAGACGTTATCGAGATCGAATACAGTACAAAGTTAAATGAACAGATCTAGATAGAAACGACGAATGATACTATGTCGATAAAGGGAAATTCGATGACTCAGAGAAAGTTTTGAATGAATTTCATAAGCTATATTCAAACAAATCGCGCTAAATATCAAAATAACTATCAACAAAAGCGAGCAAATGAACTATATTCATGCAAACATGAATTTTCGAAGAGAAGAGTAATGTTACAAGCGTATCAAGATTGAACAAGGCTGAAGCTCTAATCAATTTGCAGTGAACGCTAGCGAATTCTCTGCGTAATGATTAGAGCTAATCAGCGAGCTAGTCAGGTTTGACTCAGATATGACTCAGATATGACTCAACACTCTTTTCTTTCATCAACATCTTGTTCATCTACATCACATTCTTCTCGTGTCACAAACACATCTTTTTCGAGCCTAGCGCAGTCTCTGAACATTACATAAATAGAAGCTTTTGTATCAATCTTCTTCTGTATTCTTAATATTCAGTTATAGCTATCTCTAAAGATCAAGCACTATCAACTCTGATCTTCACTGATTGTATCATCTAGACACGATTCTGACAGATTATGATGAGTCAAAATTGCGTCACATGACTTTGACTGTTTATTCAAAGAACAGTTCAACTTTTGCTCAGTTCTCATCTCATTCTCAAAACAGTATGTATGATAAGAATCATCATTTGAATCTTCATCAAATGAAAAAGAAATTTCATTTGACTGCATTCATGACACAAGAAAATCTTGAAGTCTATTGACAAAGTAAGAACATCGATTCAGTCACAATTCTATCATTCAGATATTTCAAGTTTTTAAACATCTTCTTCAAGAAAAACGTCGATATCTTGTCTTTGCATTGAGCTCATAATCATGTCATACATCTTAAAGAAAATGCTCAATTCTCAGTCTTTGCTTTGTATGACATGAGTCGTGATGAAATTCTAGAACTTCGTCGTTATCTGAATGAGAATCTGAGCAAAGATTTCATTCGAGTCAGTCACTTTCAGACGATCATCTCTGTTCTCTTCATCAAGAAACTTAAAGAAGAACTTTGCTTCTGCGTGAACTATTGAGATCTGAACGCTATCACAGTCAAGAATTGATATTCTCTGCTTCTGATCTCAGAAATGCTGAATCATTTAAGTTGAGTTAAAATCTTTATCAAGCTGAATATCATCTCTGCATTCAATCGACTTTGAATCAAAGAAGAAGATGAAGCTCTCATCATCTTTTGCACTCGATTTGAATTATTCAAGTATCTAGTCATGCTTTTTAATCTATGTAATGAGTCTGTCTCATTTTAGAAGTACATCAACAATACTCTTCATGAACATTTAAATAAGTTCTGTACAGCTTATCTGAATGACATTTTGATCTATTTTGACAATGAACTTGAGCATAAGATTCATGTCAAGCTCATTCTGCGAAAGCTGCAAGAAGCAGATCTTCAGATGAATATAATCAAATGCAAGTTTCACATCACTCAAGTTTTGTATCTAGAATTGATAATCATCATTGAAGAAATCAAGATGAATTCTTTTAAGATAAACATCATTGTCAACTGACTCATCTTGATCAACGTTAAAGACGTTCAAAGTTTTCTAGATTTCACGAACTTTTATAGAAGATTTATCTATGACTATAGTAGAATAGCTATCTCGCTCACTCGTATCATCAGAAAAGATGTACTCTTTGTCTGATCTCAGAAATGTCAGATTGTATTCAACACTCTTAAGAAAGTCTTCACTTTCAAGATTATTCTTCATCATTATAATTCAGATCACAAGATTGTGATAGAAATCAATGCTTTGAACTATATGTTCAAAGACATTCTCTCTCAATATGATGAGAACGAGATTCTTTATTCAGTCGCTTACTTTTCAAAGAAGCATAACTCAGTCGAGTGTAACTATGAGATCTACGATAAAGAATTCATGATCATTGTTTATACTTTCAAGAAATGATAATCAGAGTTTGAAGACTTTATTTATTCTGTTGAGATGATCACAAATCACAAAAATCTTGAGTATTTCATGTCAATTAAGCAGTTGAGTCGTCATCAAGCTTGTTGAAGTGAGTTTCTATCTAGATTCAACTATTGCATCGTTTATCATTTCAACAAGATCAATGATAAGTTGAATGCTTTGACACGTCACTCAGAAGATTTTTTTAAAGAGAGAAATACATTCAATTCTCAACATCAATATCAACATCAGACAATTCTGAAAACTCATGTTTTAAATCTTGATATTGTTGAGAATCTCGCTCTTGACATCTTTGACATTAAAGTCATGAAGTTTCAGTCACAAATCATCATTCTAGATTCAGTTCAGTTACATCTGTTCTCAATTATCTCAGCACTTTTGCAAATTCTAACTTTCATGAATCTAGAAATCGAAGAATTCAACGTTGAAGATATCAAATCTCAGCTAGATCAGAACACTCTGAATCTTGATGAAGATTCTGCTGACAGTCTCACTCAGACATTGTGAAAGTAAGTTGAAATCAATGACAAATTCGCAATTCAAATAATTGAAGCACTTTGCAATAAAGCACGACATCATAACAAGATCTCTCTAGTTGAGTGTAAAGAACACAAGAATCATCTGTACTTTTAAGAAAGAAAGTATGTGCTCAACTCAGATAAACTACGTCTTTATATCATTCAGCTCGCTCATGATAATGTCGTCAATAATCACTCAGAAAGAGCAAAAAGCTATGAACTGATCAGTTAAGTTTACTGATGATCAAACATTTATAAATATGTTCAACACTTTGTATGAAACTGTCATGTGTGCACACATTTTAAACTTTCTAAACAATGAACTTAAGAATGATTGCATTTTCTTTCAGTTTTCAAACATCATTGATGTGATATTTTCATGAACTATGTAAATTCTTTATCGCTCAGTATCTTCATGAGTATCACATATAGATATGTTCTAGTCTTCGTCAATCATTTTATCAAAATGAGACATTTAGTTCTCATCACTTCTATGAAAGTTGAAGAAGTTATCAATTACTTCTATGCTTATGTTTGAAAACATCATGATTTACTTGAGTTCTTCATGTCTGATTGAGATACATAATTCATTTTCAATGTTTGAAAGCATATGTGTAAAATGTTGAAGATAAACGCTAAGTTATCAACAACGTATCATTCTGAGATCGATGATCAAATCGAGAAAGTCAATGCTGTCATGAAGCATTATTTTCAAGTCTTCGTCAACTACATGCAGAATGATTGAGCTAAGTGACTTTCTGAAATTGAATTCGTCATCAATAACACATCATCATCAACTACTTTAACATCACTCTTCTTGATCAATTCAAGTCAGAACTCACATCTAAACTTTAAGTCTTTTGAGTCTTTGCTCAAGAATTTTACATTTCAAGCTCAAGACAAGTTAATCAATGTCAAAGAGTTTATCAAGAAGATGAAGAAATTAACTGAGCATCTACATGATGAGATGCTTATAGCTCAGATCATTTACAAATTCAATGTTAATCTCTTTCATCATTCTTGTTTTAAATACTTCGTCGAAGATGAAGTCTGACTAAATATTCGCAATCTCAGCATCATTTGCTTCGCTGTCAAGTTAGATGATCATAACGTTGATTTCTTCAAGATCAAGCATATCTTTAAGAACAATTCTCTGATTATTGAGTTAAATCTTTCAGCATTCATGAAGATTCATTTAATCTTTCATGTCATTCTTTTGAATCATATTGCAAGTGACTTTCTTTCAAGTCAACGTCAGAAATCTTAAAAACTCATTGTTATCAAGAATGACAAAAGATTCTGATATGTAAACAGCATACTAAACTTCAAGCGTGATAGATGCTATAACTCATCTCTGCTTAAGTATTACATTGATTGAAAAGATCACTTCTCTACTTGAAAATCTTTCAATCTTCTGAATAATTATGAGTAAGCACTTAATGAATATTATTTCATCAACTTTGTTGTCGAAGAATCACATGTACTGTTGTGTGTGATGTCTCAATGTCAATGTTAAGAACTTTAAGTTCAATCTTCATCATCTTGATTTAGCTCAGATCTGACTCAGATCTTATTTAAATCTATCTCAAACATCTTGTTTAAATCTGACTCAGATGTGATTCAAATGTATTCTAGTTTCATTCGTGCATCATCACATTAAACTGCATTTTGTCTTTCTCTTACTCAGATCTGACTCAGACATCTTGTTTAAATCTGACTCAAATGTGACTCAGATGTGTTTCAATTTCTGTGCATTATTATGTTAAAATGCGTCTCATCTTGTTTCATCTTTCAGATTTTGTCAAGATCTGACTCAAACATCTTGCTCAGATCTGACTTAAATGTGACTCAAATTTATTTCAGTCTCATTTGTGCTTCATCACATTAAAATGCATTCACATCAATTCTCATTTCATTTCAATCTTCATCTTTAATTCTTTCTCATTTCATTTTGTTTCTTCTCATCATCTTGCAGAAGCTCAGTCTTGAAGATAGAAGTTACTGTCATGATGTTAAGTCATCAACTCAATTTAAAACATAGATTGTCAATATTTTAGATAATCTCAATTCATTAAATCTGTTTTGCAGTTCAATGAATCAAGTCATCAATTTAATCATCATCATCTTAATTTAATCTCAGCAATTCTGTTTCAATCATCTCAGTTGTGTGTGCAAACTTCTGCAATCTTAAGTCAATAAAACTACTGTTTAGTCTTGATTCTGCTCAATTCATGTATATAGAAGTTAAACTTTCGTTCTTTTCTTTCATTCTTTGTCTTTCATCTTGTACATTATGTGATGTATTGTTTTGTATCTAGATTTTATCAAAGTAATAATAATATCAATCTTTTATATTAATAGTATCTCTAGTTTAGCTCAGTCTCTGACAGTTTAATATCAAGTCATAAAGAATGTATTTTATTAAGCTAATTAACATATGTTATAAAGCATGTATGAAGCATACTATGAAGTAAATTATAAAGTAAATTATGAAGTAAATGACATATGTTTAAACACGTTGCATAAAGCATGTTTTGAAGTGAGTAAGTTGATGAGTAAATTAACAAGTAAATTAACAAGTATCTGAATAGAATGATAAGTAGAATGATGAGCATGTAAAGTGATGAGTAAGATGATGAGCATGTAGAGTGATGAGTAGAATGATGAGCATGTAAAATGCAAAGAGCGAAGATGTTGTCAAACTTAAATTGATCATCAATTTTTTTTATTTCTTCAAGTTTTACATGCTTATGCAGTTTAAAACTATGAAACATGATGCTATTTATTTAAATAGTAGCACTGAAGCGCTGTGTATATACTAAATTACATGTAATTTAATCATAATTGCTGCTGTATATTTTTTCATTGAGCAGTCAGATCATTAGAATGCACATACAAGCATGCAACATGTCTATATAATCAAATGATCATATAAACAAATCAAAATTATGAAAGCTGATCACTTCAACATAAACTTTCAAATTTGCTGTTTGATCATTTAACTGAGCGAGCTAAATGAGTGATTGATGTGTTGTGAAAGTTGATCACTTCAATGTGAATTTTCATTCACTGTTTGATCATTTAGTTGAATAGACTAAATGAGTTTTGAATTGTTTGTGAGCATCATGATGCAATGCTTAATCTGTGTATTGTGAAAGCTGATCACTTCAATGTAAACTTTTGAATTTGCTGTTTGATCATTTAGCTGAGTGAGTTAAATGAGTGATCAATGTATTGTGAAAGTTGATCACTTTGACGTAAGCTTTTGTTCATTGTTTGATCATTTAATTGAGCAGACTAAATGAGTTTTAAGTTGTTTGTGAGCATCATGATGCAATGCTCAATCTGTGTATTGTGAAAGCTGATCACTTCAATGTAAGCTTTCAAATTTGCTGTTTAATCATTTAGCTGAGCAAGTTAAATGAGCAATTGATGTATTGTGAAAGTTGATCACTTCAACGTGAACTTTCGTTCACTGTTTGATCATTTAGTTGAGCAGATTAAATGAGCTTTGAATTGTTTGTGAGCATCGCGATGCGATGCTTAATCTGTGTATTGTGAAAGCTGATCACTTTGACGTAAGCTTTTGAATTTGCTATTTGATCATCTAGCTGAGCGAGCTAAATGAGCAATCAATGTATTGTGAAAGTTGATCACTTTGACGTGAGCTTTCGTTCGCTGTTTGATCATCTAGTTGAGCAGACTAGATGAGCTTTGAGTTGTTTGTGAGCATCGCAATGCAATGCTTGATCTGTGTATTGTGAAAGCTGATCACTTTGACGTGAACTTTTGTTTGCTGTTTGATTACATGATCATTTGATCATGTGATCTTGTTGTTTGTGAGCATCGCAATGCGATGCTTGATCTGTGTATGTGAGCATAACATGCGCGTATCGCGCTGTTACTGCTCTGTCAATGAGATTGTTCAGCTCTTCTGACAAGCATAGCTTGCAGAAGATTCGTAGTCAGCATCTCATACAGATAAATCTCGTTGCTGATCTAAACTGATCATCAAGTTGAGTTTTAAGTTGACATTTTGAACTTGAATCGAGATTGAGTCGAGTTGCTCATATTTTCAATTCGACGCGACTCGATTCGACTGAAAATTGAGTCAATTCAACTTGATTCGTCAAGAACTCAAGCTTGATGTCAAGAGAGCTAAATATAGAAAATTTTCCGATTTTTGGCTTGTGCATTACCTTTTTGCATTATCTTTTAATAGAGAGTCATGAAGAGAAACATGAAGGTCGTTTGGTAGAAAGTCATAAAGGGGAACATGAAGGCCGTTTGATAGAAAGTCATGACGGGGAACATGAAGGGGAACATGAAGGGGAACATGAAGGGAGTCATGGCGGGAAACATGAAGAGGAACATGAAGGGGAACATGAAGGGGAAACATGAAGGCCGTTTGACTTTGGTAGGGAGTCATGACGGGGAAACATGGTAGAAAGCCATGAAGGGGACCATGAAGGCTGTTCGACCAAGCTATTTACACCTATCTAATATCTTGTCGGATTGGGTCGGGTTTTCGGATCGGGTTATCGGGTCAAGCTTCTCAACCCGACCCGAGTGCTCAGGTTCAACTTCTCAACCCGACCCGACACTTTTCCAAAAAAATTCCAACCCGACCCGACGCGGTCAGTCTAGTCAAACTGTCTACTGATGCTGTTAGCCATTTAATTATCTATGCGCAACGGTACATAGTTTAATTTACCAGCTATTAGATCTAAGTACAAGGTTAATGACGTAATTAAGTGATGTTTGATTGAACCTTTGATCTAATCATCTGCCAACGATGTCAATGATGCCAACGTGGTGATTAACTGCGTATGGTTGACTAATTAGCACTCGGGAATTTGCCAATGTGTGAGCAACTCAACTTCGAATCGAGTCAAATTCAAAATGTCAACCCGAAACTCAACTCAACGGTCAGTCTATTGTTGAACAATTCTCATGTTCAAATAATCATTTCAGGTCAAAAGTTTCTTCATTCTTCATCATTGAGCGCAGTGACAGCGAGAACAAGCATTATCAGTTGTTAAAGGCGTGTCTAAGTATAGTACTGTAAAGGTTGTTAACAAGGTAAGAAGTAGAATATGGTGGAAAGTAGCGATGTTGATAGAGAAAGAAGGTCGTTTGAGAGGTTTTTTGGTAAATTCAGGCCTTTCAGCTAATCTGCACCAAACCTTAGTTATTGCCTAATATGAAAGCTGATTCAGCCTCACCAGCGGCCTTATGATTGGTGGAAATTGATACTGGGGGGTTCAATTAAAGGTGGCTTGGCTAATGCAATGTTCCCTGTACATCGGGCTTTGACCAGCCTACCTAATCGGACCAGGGCATCAAAAAGTCATCCTAAGCCTTTCTAGAAGATAGAGCATTATCTTCGACACGTCCGCGAGCAATGGAATAACATCGTTGGTGGTCAAAATGATCTATGGTAGTCAACAGATTCCCGTACCGTGCAACCATTGCAGACACGAAGTCCGTCCGTATCGGAAGTAGACCGCTCCTTCGTTCAAGAACTAGTGCACCGAAATGAGTTATTCCCTTTGATTACAGAATTTCTACACGGTCGCAATTGCTACAGAATCTACAAAGCGTCAAGTGCATGATCTTCTCAATTCATACCTTTATTGAAGATATTAAGTGGCTTAAACCACCCGCAAAGATCATTCGACTTCTTCCCCCGAATAGCAGCAGCAAGAAATCATCTCATCAAGCGATCTCTATGATATTCGTTGGCCTGAAACAAGAAGAGGGAAAGTTGTTGATTCAACATAAGATCTCTCAATTCTCTACTCGACCTGGTGCTGAAATGGAGGCCGTTGAGTGTGGTTACCGTCAGTTGTGAATGTTTGCCTGGCGTCATTTTCCAGACTTGAATGCAATAGCACCCCGCAGGGATATCGGAAAGCGGAAACCACAGGTCAAGCTTATTAACGAACAATGCTGGCAGAGACTGGCAGACTTGGCTATAACGCTTGGTTTCGAGTCGGAGAAAGCTATCAGACTTCGAATTCAAGACTCTGATACAAAGATGACTCGGATATTCCAGTCGAGCAGCGATGTGGACGACCTCATGAAGAATCACATGAAAACTCAAGAAGATTAATTTTTGCAGATGAGATCTATGAGCCACAGAGGCAAGGGCTATCTCATTTTGCCATCAACCGTGATATCTTCCTTGCACTCTTCGGTCGACAATCCCATTTGGATTTCCCGCGAGGATGCGTCTGGAATGAACTTCAGCTACGTCACAGGCAATGTTACTATTCGAAGACCTCTTCAAGGGCACCGAGGCCGCTGGCCCAATCAACCCGACACACAACGAACGGAAAACCGTGAGCAAGGGGAAACAAATGGGCACTCCAACATACCAGCAAATAAGCCGTTACGCGGTGGCTTATATGCCTTTGGGTTTACGACCGAAAAGAGATGGCCAAAGGGGTGTTTCAAATTTGATATGTAGTTGCAAATGTAAATCAGCTTCGAAAAACTTATCGATCCCAAAGATACTTGATTTTTGGTGAGCCGCTCATACAAAATCAAGTATCTGTATGATGCTCGTCTGTTTCAAAGATGAACCCTAGTTGGGTAACCGCTAAACCTATTTGAGGGGGCGGTATATGTAGGTAGTAAACAGGGGGCGTAAATGTAGTAGGCAGGGGGCTTCAATGTAGTAAAAAGGGGTGTACGTTTAGTCAGAACATTTAATAATAAGTCGACTGATTTCTTAAGCTAATCTCGTGACTGAGGATGCAGTCTACATTGTAGAGACGTAGTCGATGATTCAGGCTAAACTCGTAACATAAACGCGCTGATGTACAAAGTTAAACAATTCCACCTAAAACAAAACAAGGTTTTTCACCCTAGCCTGCCTCTCCTAAATCCTCAGTACCAAACTGAACGCGATGCACGCAGCATTTACCCAGGCGCTCGGCTTCTCTGAGAACTTTATCGTGTTCTACATTCGCGGCCAAGGTATAGGATCTGAGCCTTGATTTGGTAATGGATTGTGGTTTACTGGCTGGCAGCCACCGTCGCAATCAATCGTATTTGAAGATGCTACCTTGAGCTCAAAGTCCTGCATACCGCGAGTATATTTACCATCAAAGCCCCGCTGGGCCATATTGGGCATATTAGCGGCAAGGTCGGAGGTGGGTGATTCGCACGTGCGACGCTTGAAGCCACGCACAGTGATGATGACTTGCGAGGCCCAGCTTTGATGGCAGCCGGTGCCGCCATGCCACTGGCATGTTTCAGTCGTGACGTTGGTGTTGCAGGTTGTCGCCGTCGCGCCACCACCAGCATTGACTTCGGGGGCGACTGTAATGCCAAACACGTCCGAGATCTTGCCCTGAAATTCTACGCCTACTTTCCCACCGGCGGTCCATGAGGTGGTTTTGCATGTATCCGCATCTTGCTTCATCTGACCGATCTGTTGATTGCACATGCTTGCTGGAGTGGCTGAGTCACTCGGGCAGTTGATTTGACCAAAAGGACTATACCACGGGCCGGCTGAGTTGATGTAGTCGACGAGGACGTAGTCCGTCCTTGAAGCAGAGTCAGTACGATGAAGTTTTGAGTATGTATTTGTAGTACTTTATTTGAGCGGAGAGGGGAAGAAAGGGGAAAGGCTGGTATGGCGGATCTGAAGGGAGCTTACCAGCAGTGGTCACTGCCGCCCAGTCCGTTGTCGCAGTCATCGCTAATCTTTACCCCATCCCCTTCCTTGAAATTGCTCTGGCCTTGGGCCCATGTTGGATCGGTGTCCTTAGTGTCGCAATTAGGAAGTCCTAAGCCTGCTACCTGAAGATCTCGTATTGTGAGGGTGGTTACAAGAGATGATTTAATCGGGGTGGCGCTGCTTAAAGGAATGATGAGTATTGCGATCAGCGCAGCAGTTGCGCTCGAAGTGAGAGGCATTCTGCGGTCGAACGTAGGCCGAGCTGAGAACTGTCGGACTTGACTGAGTGGATAGAGGTTGAAGCTGAAAATGAATAAAGAGATATTAAATTCTTTATAAGATAAGAAGAAGCCTGTATGCCGCTGAAAAGAATGAGAAGTATCATGAAGTCTTTATATAATGCAAGCAGTCTGCGGTCAGGAGTCTAGACAGACATCATATTAGCTGCGCCCATAAGCTAGACTGCTAGAGCTATGAAACCGCTGCCGGAGATCACTGAGCATTCCTTCAACTTGGCTACTATTTCCATTTGAATACGTTGTTTAGGATTTTGTGTTGGAATTTCGAAGGATTCCTCGTAATCCCATGCCTATGCGACCCTTAATAGAATCAAGGAAGATCTTCTAAAGATCGGCATGTCAAATTGCCAAAAATATTCACAGCTTATATGTTATTTTGAATCTTGTGTTGAAGAAGGCGGTTATGGAGATCGGCATGTGTAGTTGCTGAGAAGATTCACGGCTTCTGCGTTGAGAGAACTAATCTCTGCGACCAAAGGTGATCAACGTTTATCAGAACGCTAATCTCCTCGCATGCTTCTTTGTACTGCCACATCTATGATGGTGTTATTACTGCTGATCTCCACGAAGCGTTGAGGCGCAACTCGAGGCAGGTAAAAAGGCATGAAGAATGAGACGTTTCATATGCAAGACACGACCTGAACCAAAGAAAGAGAAGGATTTCGGGGTTGGGAATCTTGTACAAGTATACAGGTTCTTCCTGCAGCTGGTTGGACATTGCATTAGCAGAAAGCCTCTTAACAAGGATTATTTGTACAAGGGCGTAGGCCAGCTACCCTATACCTGAACAAGGCCGGCAGCGCAGCAATGTTCAGCCCAATGCAGGAAGGACCTGTACACACTTGAAACATATCATCGAAGCAATTGGAGGATGTGGAAAATACCTGAAGGATCTTAAGCACGGTTTCACAAATGACGACCCCTAAGAGTAAGGTAAGGTGAATCAAGGAAAGTACACTACGAGTAGGCAGAACAAAGGATTCTTAGCGGTCAAGTTTTCTGAGATGACGGCACGACGTACTCCCATTGTGGCTCAGAACGGCCTGCAAAAGGATAAACAGCCCCAAGCCAATACAGGTGACAATTAAAAGAAACAAACCTCGTTCAAGAGAGCTGTAGACAATGAGAGATGTTTTCCCGCCTGGTTGACCAGCTCTCCTGAGTCATTTCTCAATGGAGAGCGGACTTGGACTCGCATTGCTGACATTGTACGAATACTCGTACTATATACTCATCCGGATTGTATCCTATCAGAGTGGGCAGATAAGCCAGAAGGAGCATCTCGCTTTGAATGCAACCTTGTGGAATCATGCAACAAGCTGCGGATTTGCACCTATTCTTAGTCTGCAGGGCCGCATGGTCTTAATGAGCCACGTCCACGTACGCGTCATTCCGCCACGTGAAACAATGATCCCAAGCTGCTTCCCAAGATTGTTCTTTGACCTGTTGAATCCTACAGGTAAGAGTTAATATACTCGGAATAATTTCGAATAATCATGTTACCTGTGCCGAGAAGTTACTACTAAAGGGTTAACGTTTCAGATTCGGTTAGACTAGACTCGTCGCTCTTCGTTTACAGATGTGTACGTTTAGTGGTAACCTTGATTTATTTAATGATTTATTTAATAATTAATTCATTGATGATACTTGAAGCCGAAAGTGTTGCTATTTGAGCTCGCAGCAACTGAAGTTGCTAAAGTGACTCACGATTCACGAAAGGTTTGATCAACTACTGTATCTTTTGCGATCTTCTGATCACGACATGCGCACATCGACCTCACACGACCCCTGTGACTTTTAGCCACCAAAAGCCATCGACGCCTAGTTTTCCAACGTGAAAAGTTTTTAAAATATACTTTACAGTTGAATAAGCAGCTGAACTTATCAAGTAATGAAAATAAAATCTGAAATATTTATGAAACTTTATTGAAAAATAATAAGTTAAAATTATAAATTGAAATAAAATTATCATTGTGTACTTACGATTATAAGTACATGACTTTTTGTGAGGCGGCGAGGCCTCTTTACGTGAAACTGCGTAGTAGAAGATTATAAGGTAGCACTCTATTGATGGTAGAACTAATTGCTAAGAAACGAAAGCGAGAGCTCGCAGAGTTTTCATCTTCTGTCAAGTCGCTATCTCTATTCACTCGTTAGCCTCTTCGACCTAACCTCGCGGGCTAGCCTCAGGCACGCATCGTTCATAGCCGATGAGATGCGTTCTCACACTTTTCACAAAACATGTATTTAATATTTATATCAATAAATAAAGCAGAAATACTGATATTGATTGCAGTTTTTTATTTTTAATATTCAAACAATATATGTATTATGTAAATGTTGATGATTGCATGTTAAAGTTAAACGTTGATAATTTTTAATAAAAGATAAAAAAAATTGTATAAATGTATATTAAAATAAGGCAAAACTGTCAAAATTACCAAGTTTTGATCTTAGACATGTTACTTATAGACTGTTACGCTGCGAAGTCACTCAGAGAATTGTCAACTCAAAGAGACTTAGCTACGAAAACATGTCTGAGTTTCTAAGATAAACTATATCAACTTTCTTGAAAATATCTTCAATTCATGAAGAAATCTCTTATTCGTAGTACGAATCTGCACAATATTGCAGTCTTTGTACATCATCTGAGAATTTTAGTTTTGAGTTAAGTCTAGTTCACAGATGAAAGACGAGTCACTTGTAACTCATGCATGTAGAACTTGAATCATGCGACTAAAATCTTTTAAATACTCGACAATAAAGTGTGCTGCAGTCTTCAAAAAATTTGAAGCGCATCAAAAAAGAGTAGAAAGATAATATTAAACAAAGTTTACATGAAGAGATAGTTGTGAAGCAATGAAGTCTCTTTACGTGAAACTGTGTAGTAGAAGATAATAAGATAGCACTCTATTGATGATAGAATTAATTGCTAAGAAACGAAAGCGAAAGCTCACAGAGTTTTCATCTTCTGTCAAGTTGTTATTTCTATTCACTCGTTAATCTTTTCGATCTAATCTCGCGAGCTAGTCTTGCAAACATGCATCGTTCATAGTCGATGAGATGCATTCTCACAATTGCATCTTTTCTTAAAGACTCAGCTTCTGAATCTTCATAGCATCGTATTGTCTTCTTGTAACTGATAGCGTAGTCATGACTTCTTCAGCGCTTTAGCATCTGTGTAAAAGTGTCGTGAATTGATCATGCTAACAAGTGTAAACAGAGCTAGTGCGAGATTGTTGATATCAACTCTTCAGCTTTGCTTTCTTTCTTTCTTTCTTTTCTTCTTGTCTTGTCTCAACATACTCTTTTGTGAATACTGTTCTTTCAAACTGATGAAGCATGAAATCTGCTATGCATATCTTGCATAGCTCGCAGCTCATGATATGAGCTTCTTTCGTTGCAGCGTTGTTGTGATGCAAGTCAGCTCATGAGCTAACATGAATGACATAGCAGTATCAACATTATCATCATCATCATTATCATAATAAGTAGCAGCATTCATGCTCATTGAGATCATGCTAACATGCTCACGAAGTCTGCTCATTTTCTTGAAATGTACATTCTTCTTCACATCATCATCATTGCGACGTTTGTCACATTTGCTTCTTCTGCTCTTTCTTGCGTCTGCTACATTAATAATTGAGTTCACGACTTCTGATAAACATATCTATTTTTGCATGTTTCAATAAATGCTGATGTATATTAAATCATCATGATCAGAAGATCTGATGCTGTCACTGCATTCATCATCTGAGCGTAGTGATGATTCACATGTGTCGTGCTTTCATCGAGCATGCTCGCAAATGCGAGCACTGCTTCGAAGAAAAGCACAATTATGTGATGAATCTAGCTTCACATTCTCTTCAGCTGATGATGCATTACGCTGCATGAATGATGACTCAACATTTCATCACTTACGCTTGAAATCATCTCGCTCTTTGCAGTTGAGTAGAGATTCTCGTCTCTCTCGTTCTCATCACTTTTCATCATCATCATGTTGCTTCGTCTTCATCTCATAAGTATTGACTGAAGCAAGCAATGCGTGATGAGATTCACTGATGAATAAATAGCTTTTCTCTTCACTTCGATGTTTTCGCTCGCGATCGTTGATCGCTTCTTTTCTTCGCTTTTTCATGACATTCATCATCTTCTTTTTTAAAAGACATATATTACGTGAAATTTTATAATTGTAGTTTAGTATCAATTTCTTAAACTTGCGTCTTTGCGCTTTTGATATTCTCTCAATCGTGACTCTTACGTGATCTGTCTTTCTTTTTTCTCTTTGACTTCTTTGCAGTTGACTGATGTACTTGTCTTTCTGTCTTGTAGTTCTCAATGATCTTCTTTGCATTGCTAAGATTTTTTATTGATTTTCAGAAGTTTTCGTAAAGAGACGAATTAGCTCATTGAACTAAACATTCAATCTTTTCTTTCTTGATTCGCTGATCAAGTATCTTTTTTATCTTTCATTTCTCTTTTTCTTTTATGAGAATGATCTGCGACTTTGAATTCTCATCACGCGAGTGTCAGAATTTCAATAAAAAGACATAAAAAATTGAGTGAATTGCATCATATCTTTCAGATAGTTCAAGCTTATATGCTTGCATGTTAATCTTCTTCAATATTCTGAATGATTTCAATTGTCTGTGATTAATCTTCTTCTTTGATCAAAGCGTACAAATGTTTATACTTTGCAAAAGCACTTTGTCTTTCATCTGAAAGCTTGCAACTTTATGATAAGCATTATAATACTTTGCTTGTTGCTTTGCTATTTAATTTCATAATCTCATTAGATGTTTTCTGATACTTCGTAATCATTCTACTCACTTCATAGTCAAGAGTATTTTCTTTTTTAGAACTTTGTTCTCAAATATCTCTGCAAAGCTTGCAATGTATTCTTTTAAAAGCTCATGTGAAGTTTTTTCAATACTAGCATGTACATTGTTGTTATATGCAAACGTCATCATTGACAAAAGTTCTGATCAGTTATTCATCTTGTAATTGAAATACACTCGCAAATAGTGCTCAAGTATCTGATTTTGTCTTTCTGTTTGATTATTGATTTATGAATGAAACGTAATGTCTAGCTTTCGCTTCGCTTCAAAATGTCAACATAGAATGATTCAGAAATGATTGATAAACAGTGAGTCTTGATTTGATATAATGCTTCGCATCATTTCATGCTGAGATACGAATTTTCGTCATAGCAGATTTGCAAGTCTTTCAACGTTCAGATCTTTGATTGTCGAAATATAAATTACGTGCTTGATCAACTTATTTATCATTATCAATATAACATCACTTGTTTTTTCAATGTATGAATTCTTTGCAGAGAACATGTCTGTTATGAAATTCATGATCATCATGTGAAATGAATTCATGTTTTCTGAAGATATAAACATCAGCTTCTCATAGAGCTTATGATGATGCACTTGCACTCGTTAACAGTCTGAACAAATGCAAACATATTTCGTCATCTTCTTGAGCATTTTTGATCAGTAATATTTTCTTCTTATCGCAGTCTTAATATGAGCATGTGCAAAATGATCTGCTTTGAAATCACTATGATTCATATGCAGAATCTTATTTCTTGTAGCAAAGTCATTGAATACATAGATTACAAGATTACGATGTAGCAGTTCATCATTTTTCATACTTCATTTTGAAAGCTCATTCTTTCTAGATGTGAATTGTTGACATCACTTCTCATTTGCAACAAAGACGTCTCTTTTTTGTAACTTCAGCAGTCACGTAGTCATTGATTCATTCATTTTTAAATAAAATTTCTTCGACTTCATAATTTGATGAATCAGAAGTTGAAACAACGCAGTGTCTAAAATTCTGCAAGATTTAGCGAGTATTTTCTCATTCAAACACATGATTTGAGTATCTACAATGATTATGTCATTCAGTTACATCATCAATGCTGCAAGTTTAATTGCTGTTGAAACTTCTTCATTCTTTAACAGCTTAGATTGATATTTCTGATTGTGAAGTTTATTTCGCAGAGTAAATAGAAAATAATCATTATTCTTTTCACTATCATTCAATTTCATGATGTCGAGTCTTCTTGACAACGCATTCGCAGAGTTTAATTTATCTCTGTGATATTCTATATGAAAGTCAAACGCAGCTAATTTCTCAGTTCAGCGTATATGTCATGCGTTGAGCTTCTTCATTATCATAAAGTAACAAAGATTATTGTGATCTATTATCACACATATGAATCGCTTGCTACTTTGAAGATAGTGTCATCAGTTTTTAAAATCAAGAACTATAATGTACAGTTCTTTATCATGCATGTCTCATTGTACTTCAGCTTCTTTGAACTTATAACTATAGTATACAATGAAATATCATTGATCAGTCTTACTCTTCTGATTAAGCACATCTTCAACTTCATGATTTGATGCATCAATCTTCATGTGAAAATCTGCATCTCAATCATAATGTTTCAAAATGAAAGCATTGATAAAGACTGCTTTCAATCTTTCAAAAGCTTTTCTTGCTTTTGACATCATTATAAAGAGTAAACATATCATCATCTTCTTCACACTCTTAATTAAATCTGTTAAGAGCGTGATGATTTGAAAGAATTTTCTTATAAATTGTTGATAAAATCTTGCAAATTTCAAGAATATGAAAATGTTTTTTGCAAACTTGAACTCAGATCAGCTAGTGATTGCATTGATACAAGACTGTTTCATCTGAATATTTCTTCGCTTTATCATGAATCTCAGAAAGATAACTTCGCTATGATTGAAAGTGCATTTTAACAGCTTGACATACAATTGATATTTCAGTAGCACATGAAGAATCTTGCATACATTCTCTCAATGCTGTTCTTTCATCTCAGAGTATACTAAAATGTCATTCAAATATATCATGCAGCAAATATTCATGAATGACTTAAGCGCATGATTTACATAGAACTGAAAGATCGCAGAAACATTTATCAGTTCAAAGAGCATCATCTGATACTTAAACTGATCATAGCATGTATGAAAAGTTATTTTTCATTCATCGCTCTTGCGAATTCAAATGCAATGATAAACGTTGTGAATATTAATTTTGATAAAGTGTTTTGCATAAGCAAAGCGATTCAGCGTCTCAAACAGTAGAGACAATGAGTAATTGTTCTTTACTGTTATTTCATTGAGATCATGATAGTTCACACATAGACAAAGACTTTCGTTCAACTTCTTTATAAACAACACAGATGTTTTTGCAGAACTACTTGATGAATGAATTCATTTCTTTTTTAACGCGTTGTTTAAATAGTCTTGTATTGCAGTGAGTTCATCTTGTGTCATCTTATAAATAGACTTGATGCAAGACATTTTGCTCTTCATCAGATCAATAAAATGTTTCATCTGATCATGCATGTTCAGACTATCAGAAAAAATCTCAGAAAATACTTTCTTAAAATCTTGAATAGCAGAAAATATCTCTGATTCTTTCGCTTGAAGCGCATTGCATTTTGCAATCTGATGATCTGCATTCTGCAATAAGTCATTTGTGAGTAGCAGCTGATAAAGCAGAGTTACATAAGTCTCTTTTCTTTTCTTAGCTGCAAGCATTATCTGTTAGAAGTCAGCATAGAGCGAGTCATATGAGTGTAATGTAACGAGTATATAAATGCTAAGAAAGAAAAGTATCTAGAAGAGAAGAGTCGACTATCTATATGACTCAGAAGAACATAAGCTAACTTTGAATAGAGTTGACTTCGAAACAAGTCTATGCTCTAGCGGCGAGCGATCGACGATAGCTCTCAGAATAGTCATCAACATAGTCATCAACATAGTCATCAACATAGCTATCAACGAAGATGCGTAGCTAGAATCGTAACATTACTCTTCTTCTTCAACGATTCATGTTCGCATGAATGTATTTCCTTAGCCTTGTGTAAAATCGAAATGCCTATTGTAGCAGGCTCACTATGCGAGATAGAAGTGTCATTGAAGCAGGCTCACTAGTTGCATGCGAACGAGTCGACAGATCGATTCACTGATAGATAGAGCGATGTGAATAGATAGATCATCGCATTGACGAAAGATGTCATTGTAGCAGACTCACTAGTTGCACGTGAATGTATGATCAGGTTCACTGATGAGTAGAACGATGAGAAGATAGATCATTGCATTGACAGTGTCATTGAAGCAGACTCACTGATCGACTTGCTCATTGAAGAGATCGACTTTGAGCTCGTCATTGTAGCAGACTCACTAGTTGCATGTGAACGTATGATCAGATTCACTAATGAGTAGAGCGATGAGAGTGAATAGATCATCGCATTGACGATGTCATTGAAGCAGACTCACTGAGAGTTTGCTTCTCGAGATAGAGACTTCACGCAGTTCTATGACTGATCTCGTTTGATTGTTCAACAAATTCGAAGAATTCCTTGCGAATCTGAATGAACGATTAATTCGCTGATCTTTGATCTAGTCGAATGATTTCAATCGTTTGTTTATACTCGCTGATCAGCGCACGAGTTCGAATCTTTTGTTTATTCTCGCTGAATCAGCTCATGAGGAAAGAAAGATGAGTGCTGCTGCACGAACGCAAGTCGCTAGATCAAAGTCAATAGAGAGTTGAAGAACTACTAGCAGAAGCATTCGAAGAAATCGATGCAGATTATTTCACTTCGTCTGTAACGAAGAAGCATTTATATAATGTTAGGAATCAGCATAGAGCGAGTCATATGAGTGTAATGTAACGAGTATATAAATGCTAAGGAAGAAAAGTATCTAGAAGGGAAGAACCGACTATCTATATGACTCAGAAGAACATAAGCTAATTCTGAATAGGGTTGACTTCGAAACAAGTCTATGCTCTAGCGACGAGCGATCGGCGATAGCTCTCAGAATAGCCATTAACATAGTCATCAACATAGTCATCAACATAGTCATCAACATAGCTATCAACGAAGATGCGTAGCTAGAATCGTAACATTATCAGCTCGACAAATTTCAATGTTTTGCATAAATTAACTTGTATTTGCTTTGCACGCTGAGTGCTGTTTTCTTGATATAATCAGCAACGTTTGCGTCAGCAAATATTCAAGTCAATCTCATTTAATCACAAGTAATCAAGAATCATATCATATTTTTGCATGTTCACAGCATGAAACTCAATGTTTCAGCTTTTGCAAACTTTCTTATGATCAATCAACTCAATATTGATCTGATACATATCATAGCAGAAAATTCAATGATCATCAATCATCTGAATCTGTTTCAGAGTTGTATAATTCTTTAATAACTTATGCTTTTTTACTCACGATTGTAATATAAAATTTCACTCGATCTCAGAATCAATAAGACAGTGAGCTTCATGCATTCTTTCAAAGACATTTGTCAATAATGATATCATCAATGCATGTGACAATCATCTTTTCATAATTATATTTAATGATTCAATGATGAACATCAGACTTTCTCTTTTTTCATCTCTTCATCATGATTGCAAGTCTCTTGTCTGAATGCATAGTTGAAATACATCAAATTATTAATCTTGTGTCTCATTTTCTTGCATGATCAGCACGTAAAATTGAATGAAGCAGCATCTTGCTTGAACTCATTGAACTTGAGTGTCACATCATCTTTAAACTGCGTGCTTGAAGCAAAGAACTTCGAATTCTTCGTTGCAGCAACAGACTTCGTCTTTTCATGTGAGAATCGAGAACTCTTCTGAGACGTTGCACTCTCACTTTGCTGCAAATGTAACTTCAATAATGCATCAATGTTTTGCAAATGCAAGTCAATGTTTATAAAATGCTTTAGCAGATCGACATAATTGATAGAAATGTATGAAATGCAAAGAAATTCATTCATAATGATTTCATTAATCTTCATTCGCAAGTACATCATGCAAGTCTCATTGAATATATGATAGTTCAAATTTGCATACAGTCTGATAAGATATTACTTGAAATTTGCGATGCTTTGATTAACTTGCTGCTTTGCAGTCTCAAGTCAACATTCTGTTTGAAAGTTATGAATTTCAGAATTGCTAAGTTTAGCATGCAAGTATTCAATGTAGTACTTTCAGTCGAGTATCTCATCATGATTGCATATGCTTATCACATGATCTCGTCACTGATTGCAAGACTTCTCTGACAAGTATGATGCAGATCATCGCAGCTTCTCTTCTTTTGTGATGAAATCAAATGATGTCGCGACTATGAAGTCTTTGCAGTCTCGCTGTTACGATCCTAGCTACGCACCTATGTTGGTAGCTATGTTGGTGGCTATGTTGATGACTATCGCCGGCCGCTCGCCGCTAGGCTATAGGGTTGTTCCGAGGCCAACCCTATTCAGGGTTAGCTTATGTTCTCCTGAGTCATATAGATAGCCGGCTCTTCCCTTCTAGATACTTTCCTTCCTTAGCATTTATATACTCGTTACATTACACCCATATGACTCGCTCTATGCTGGCCCCTAACACTCGCAGTCAGAACATCAAGAAATTGTAGTTTATGACGCTCTGCTCTCTAGACTCGTGAGATCAATTAACACGCTTGCGTGCATCGCTTCAATAGTGATCATCATTATGTTGACATTGATGATCAGAGATTGATCAAATCTCTCACTCAAGTTTCAATACATAAAGTTGCAAGACAAGCAGTACATTCTGCATCTTCAGATTCTTTAACTGCTTGCGTACTTCGCTTGCTGATCATCGAAAGATATAATCTGTCTATTCATTAGATTTTTGCAACTTGAACTTCTCATCTGCGTGTTTGAATGCGTGATTCTCAGACCTGTTCTGATGAGACGATGAATTCTCAGTGTGAGAGAAGTTATTGCTTCTTTCGATCGTGCAACTTCTAGTGAGTCGCTGCGCGTTCGACATTTTTTACTGAGCAGCTTCGTGCGAATGAAGCAATTAGAACTGTGAAGCGACGAAGTCTCTTTACGTGAAACTGCGTAGTAGAAGATAATAAGATAGCACTCTATTGATGATAGAACTAATTGCTAAGGAACGAAAGCGAGAACTCGCAGAGTTTTCATCTTCTGTCAAGTCGCTATCTCTATTCACTCGTTAGTTCCTTCGATCTAACCTCGCGAGCTAGCCTCGCAGGCACGCATCGTTCATAGTCGATGAGATGCGTCCTCACAGTAGTTCTAAACAGTTATGAGATAATGTGAGGTTCTATGTAGGCACAGTATATACGAATCTACTAGCATGAAGAAAAAATATGAAACAGTAAAAGTAACATGAGCGGTCTCAATGTCAATGTCAATATCGAAGAGAATCTAAAATGTCTTTGTAATTCTGTTTAACGATTGTTAGAAAAGCTACGAATCTGAGCCTTCAGAGCGAGCGTTTCCTCTACAGAGAATGTCAGCGACCGGAAGTACTTCTCGACAGTCAGAGTCAATTTACTTCGTTTCTGCTGCTTGACTTCATCAGTCTTCAGCTTAATCCAAAGCCAGTATGTTATCTGGTAGGTGAAGACTGCGCCGAGGAAGACCTTTACTATTGGGCGGCCAAAGCTTTTGTAGAAGCCCACCTGATCTAGATGAGCGATTGCTCAAGTGTTCGCTAGGGTATTGGCAGACTGACATGAGGAGACATAGGTTTTGATTCTGTGCTTGCTGTCCGCGCCTGAGAGGTCCACGTCATCCTCAAGATCTGGCGCCAGAGTACGTGCGACATGACCTAGTGCTGCTGGGTACCCATATGTTTATCCAAGCAGAGATGACACAGATTATTTTGGCGGTGCTTACCACGGTTTGTTGTCAGTGTGGAGCTTGTTGCAACCGTGTCATGATAGAGCGGACGCTCCGCAAGCGAGAAAATATCATAGCTGTACGGAGCCTAAATATCTCGAAGTCCGCATTTGACCCCCCCCCCTAAACGCAGCGCAGCGCAACGCAACGCAACTCATTGACAGCGAGCAAACGAGTATCTCTACCATAGTCTCCTACGGCTTGCTAGAAGTCAAAGGTTAATTCATAATTTGAGTTTGGTGTCAATAGTGAAACGCGAAGGCAGGATTGCTGCGAATCCACTCCCATTATGGTACTGAGCCCTGTCCTCCTTCAAATCGCACAGCTCTAAACATCAGCGATAGGCGCAAACACCGCAACAACGAAAAGCAAACGAACGCTATGCTAAACAAGAAGCGGCCAAACGCGGAAAGCCAGAGAGTGCTACCAAGCCAAAGCAGAAATTCAATCCACCCATCTCACCCTTGTGGATAGGTGAGTTCCTGCGCATGAACGGGCTTGAAAATAAGTGGAGAGGCTTACAATGCGTGCTAGGTATCCTTGCATTCGTCGTGTGCGGTGGTATAATATTTGAGCTTCTCAGGTTGTTTTTTTAGGTGGAAATATCGGAATCGTTATTGAAGGCTACGGCATTGAGGATACATATAAGCAGTAGAGGGTTACATGATCAAAGCAGAGTGTTCCGCGTTCGGAGAACCGTTTCTTGGTACTGTCAGTGTCTTTGAGATACCAAAAGATGTCACGGCTCCATATTGAGGACTAGCAATATGGTAATGCACAACCGAGTATCTTTTATACTGCACTTCTGTTGATTATCAGACAAAGCTTCTCACGGCTCAGGTATGTATCTTTGCTTTACGTTTTGATGCTGCGCGATGCTGCGTTCATAGTGTCTCTAGAGATCCGCATCAGAGACCCCATATGACTTGCTCGTAGGCGGAACGAGTCCTGTTCCCCATCAACGTCTTCCAATACTTTTCCTACGTTTGATTTCCCTGCGCCAAAAGAACTTGCTTTTACCGTTTGCATCGCTGAGTACTTATTGAACCTCCAATATGCCTACTCGACATTTCTTCTGACATGCTCTAGAAGTTTGCGGTCTGCGTTGGCATTTACCTTTTGCAATGAGCCCAACCACTCTGTTTTCTTCCTTTAGGCTCTTTTGCTCTTTGAGTGAGTACTTCCTCTGCCTCAATCGTCGCTTACCTCTGGCTAGTCACCTTGGAAGCCGGTTCGGTTTCTGGCATAATTGTTTCTTTTTCAGCCTCAACAGGTCTCCCGATGTGTCCCTGTCGCTTGCAGAGCTGCTTTCTGAAGATTTCGAGCTAGCGCCACTGTCTCCGCTTTCAAGTTTCCCCTCAAGTTTTTGTTGTAGTTGAGCATCTTATGATCTTGGCCTTCGCCTATATCGAAGTTGATGGGTTCCTCCTCTTTTTCAACATCGTCGATATGGGGACCGGTTAGTATAAGCTCAATTCCAGCATCTTAGAGATTCTTGAAGAGGTCTACTCTCTTCTAATTCTTAGATTTGCTGTTGCCTGTCTTTTCTCTAACTCTAATAACAACCAAATCGACTTTCGCGCCTTTCATACCTAAAACTTGGGGTTTTTTTGATCTCGTCAACTCCAGGAGTATTGCCTAGCGTAGAGTTCGTTTGCACTTAGTGACATAGTGCTAGTTTGCGTTCGAAAACGTCGACATCCACAGGGATCTTTTTGAACTCTTTGTCTTCTATGCTTTTCAATTTCGTTTTGCGTTTCGTTTGCTCCTCTAGCGATACACATTGCTAGTCCCTTCAATGTAGCCTTCTCCTAGTCGCCAAAAATATCTTTGATGGCCTTCCATGTTAACCTTGTATTTTGACAAGCTTCCTTTTTCTCGTCAGGAGCTTCATGACGCTCGGATTATGTGACTGCTGCCTGATATGTAAGGCTATCCGCTCCGAGGATTTGCGTTTGTTTCACTTGAAAAACTTCCGCTCTAATTGGTTGTCTGGGAGGTCCAAAAGAGCAAGTCAGCTCTCTTACTATCAGGTATCACTATGTCCTAGGGAATAACAGGTTTTGAGGGGGAAAGGACGCGGCTCTAGAGCTGGTAGCTTCTTCCGTTGCGTTTTGGTCATGTTCCATTGTACTTGGCCAAATTTTGCTACGTCCATTTGTGCCAGGCGATCGTGGCCCAATTACGCCATGTACAGAATACTGGGACCTCATGGGTCTTGCTGATTCCAATCGTAACTTGCGTGATGTTTTGACCGTCATCCACCTTGACTTACCGAGCAGCAACAACCGAGGACGGAAAATCAAGGTCGATTATGAATGTTGATGAGTGTAGAGAATATATGTCTCGTCACGAATCCCAATGTGAAGTTATCTGAGCGAGTGCTGTTTTCGAATCCCCACCTCTACACTCCCAACCCCCCTAAAACTCCATTCGCCTCCCCCAACCCCCCGATCAATTCCTGGGTATTACGCCGAGTTCTCATAGTTCCAGATCTCATGCTCCAGACCAACGCTCATCCCTACACCTTCCCACCCACCAGTTGAGTCCTGCACAACCACCAATTCTCAAATTTCCAAGCTTGCCCTCTTCCTTCTTGTCCTTCTCAACGCCTCCATAACTGTCATGTTCAATCTCATAACGAACCAGACTCCCTCCCCTCCGGTCCAATCTCGCTTCCACACAGCATTGAGCGTAAATTGCATCTTCATTTGGTAGTTTGAAATTCCAGCATCTCCTCTACTATTCTCTTACGTTCAGGTCATCGGAACAGTAGCAGACAGGCATTTGACTCACTTACAAGCTTCACATGCGAATGTAAAAGGTCTGGCGCTGTTCTTACTCCGTCCCTAGACTTCCGTCTCGATCCCCGGATCCCGCCCGCTCAGCTTCAACCCGTCTCTCAGATGCTCCCTGCCATGCTGCACCTTCGTCTTCATCCACTTTGCAGTTCGCGCGCCCTTCCATTGCATCAAGCCTCTATGCTGCCGATGTAGCTCCCCACTGTGCTCTTTATAATCCCTTAACTGCGCCAGGGGTCCCCTCTTGCCGTTATCGATGCTTTTATTTTCGACACCGTTCTCATCACGGTCATTGGTGGTAGTGCTTTCGTCGGCGGAGCTGTCCGAGTCGCTGCTGTCGGCGTCGTCGTCGCGGGACATGGCGGTGCGGACTTCCTCGTTGTCGTTGGCGGTGGCGAGGGCTTCGAGCACATCTTGCAAGTTGGGGCTCTTGCTGGCGAGTTTTTGGTGGTATCCTCCCAAGCCGTGCCACAATTTCAAAGGCACGTCTATTGAGCCCATCGTCTCTCCCAAGTCGTCGGCATCGAGGCAGTTGGCTTCTGCGCGTTCGAGTATCTTTCCGTGGTAGACTGGTACTGTTAATATTTTCTCTTCATCGTCGGGGATGTCTTTGAGCCAGAGAATGGCAAATGCGGGCGTTTTGTCGAGCATCATGCTGTTCTTCCTGAACTCGATGACGAGGCAGGAACAGTAGCGTTTCCGCACACCGAGGCGGACGGGGCGGCCCTTTCTGCCCGTCCAGTGAATGTCGTTGCCGTCGGCGTCGGTGGTGTACATTTTCCCGCGGTTGACTGAAGTACGTAGTTTGAGGCGTAGGCCTCGTAAGCCGGTAGCGAGGTCCTTGGAGACGATTGGACCTGTGATCTCGAGGGTGCCAAAGTCCCAACCGAGAAGCTCCCTAGGAAGTTGAAGCTGGACTGACCGAAAGACCATGGACATGCGGATGCGGCCGTACCCGATGCCGCCTACCAGGGGATAAGTTTCCATAATTTGTGAGCGTTCCCGGAACAGACGGCTAAGAGGAAGATACACAATCCCAAGGAGGGGGTCATCCTCGTGCACACGAGAGTCTCGGATAGAAAGCATGACTTCAGTAGTACGCCAGTCACGGATCAAGCGTTCTGTTCCGGCATTGAAGAAGGGTTTGGAATTCTTAGGTTTGGTACGCGTTTTGAAAATCTTTTGATGATTTAGAATGACGGAGCAGTAGCTTGAGGGGAGTTCGTTGGAGCCTTCTTCGGTGTCGTCCCCGTCCTCTTGTTCAGCTTTGTTGGTCTTTTCAAATTCTAAGCCTATGATGTTGTGGATCTGAACGGAAAAAATGCCTGTAGGGTAGTCGTGCGGTGGTGGCGCAGATACAACCATTCTGTCTTCTCTAGCCTTTAAGTCCTGTGCCTTTTGTTGACTGATTTCACGAGATTCGTCACGGTTGGTGGTTTCGCGCATCTTCTTTTCTGCGTCTTTTGAAACCTTTTCTTTCAATTGCTCTAATGTCTTGACATCTGGCTCTGCTTTCTGCTGTTGTAGCTGCTTCTCCGTGATCCTATTTTTGGAAAAGTACCCTACACTCCAGTTCAACCATCCTGGCTCCTCTTTGCCAGCCTCTGGGGCTTTGAAACCGTCATGACGATCCCACATCGTACCATTGGATTGAGGGTTATGCATCAGCTTCTTAAGATCAACTTCAATTCTTCCAAGATCATCATCGGCTGATGTACGATCAGAGTCCCAAAGTTGAACTCGCAAGCGCTCTCCGGCGTTGAGCTCTTCCGGACTCACCAGGATGAAGGTGGTTTCGTCCCAATTTGGTTCCATATCAGCGACGATTACTCTAGTCGACCACAAAGGTTTGCCAAATTTGGCCCAGCCAACGGCAACGTACGAATCAGACGACCCTTTCTTCAGCCCGCCGAGACTTATATCACCTTCTTTGAAGTCCCTAGCTCTTTTAATGTTGACTACCAAAACACCACGAGCCCTGGTATCCTTCTTGAAGTCATCACCAACAAGCATGTCCTTCAAGTCCAATGTCAAACTTTTCGGAGCTACGTACTCTGCCAATGCTGCGTCGATTGAACTTTGCACAAAAGATGAAAGGATAGGAAGATCCATAATATTAAGGCCTTTCTTCACTAATGGTACGCAAGAGAGATCGACTTTGGGTTGACCCAGTAATGTCATAGTGCAAAGGGCAAAAAAAGGGGGGTCTGGGCACAATTGAAGGCGCATCCTCATGGTCCCAACTAATCCACGAAGTTCAACCCATACAGCTGGCAAAAACCAGTATAAGCTTTCATCAAATGAGCGAGTCAAGGAGCTTTGGGAAAACTTACGAAACCTTATTTTTCCAGGTAGGTAAAATGCGAGAAAGAGGTGTGCATTGTTGACCTTGTCCTTGATCATTTTGCCACTACTTGAGGCTCTGTACGAAAACGCAACCTCGACATTAACGAAATCTCCTTCTTCAGCCTCCAGTCCCTCTGCAACGTTTTCGTTGTCGCCGTCTTGCTGGTTTTTGTCTTCCCTAGATTGCTTGCCATCTTGTTTTCCCGACTGGTTGCCGTCATCAACCTCCCCTTCGCCGGGGACCTTACGATCAGTCTCTCCTTTCTTGTCATAGTCTTTGATTTTCCCATTTACCGATATATCCTTAGCGGCTGCACCCCTCGGCAGCCACCTTATACCTAGGATGCGGATAGCCTCGCTTCCCTGGCCAAGGTCTTCAACGCTTATCATTCTCACCATTTTGGGAAGGGACGCCTGCATCACATCCTCGAGCGTATCCGCTAAGCTCGTAAAGAGGTCCGGGTTTACCAGAGACCACACAGACGCTAGGATAGAATTGAGCCACTCAGTCGATTCGGGCATTGGGGAATCGGAGGAGTTTTGCTCTTCTTCCTTGGCTGCATGCCAAACTCCGTCGTTCCAAGCAGCGTTGATCTTGTTCTTGAGCCAGTCTCGAAGGCCCCATATCACACCACTTCCCACCACTAGTCCGCTTGTAAGTAAAATTACGGAGGAACTGGTTACATACAGCCATGACCTTGACGAGTCGTTACTCCTATCAATCACACCCAAGCTAATAATCAAATGACTTCCAGTGAGCAGTAGAAGAGAGATGGCAAGGACTGCGCCCAGGCCAATCATTAACGCATGATTATAGACACCAATTAGTTCTTCCCGCATAGCTTCGAAGTTTGGAGGCGGAAAGAGCTTCTCCATTCCTCTGTGTTCTGCCTGCTCTTGCTCAGTTTCACGCTCTAAATGGAGACTACTCCCCCCAGAACTGGAGTCGCCTCGAGGTACATTCTCAGGAGCACTCTTCAACTCGGTACTCGTAGAGTCATGGATCATGACAGGGAGATGTGTGACAGGGTCGGTGACTTCTCGAGGTGCATGGTCCCTCTTCATATGCTTCATGTTCTTACGCTTCTTACGAGGATCAAGCTCTGCTGTAAAATCTTGTCCCTGCTGTTGCCCACCAGACGACTCACAGTCTCCTCCCTGCCTATTCTTCCGACGTCCCTCCTCATAGCTACTGTCCTTGGATGCTGGACGCTCAACGTTGTGGTTCGAGCTAAAGTAGGGTTTGTGGTTGGGGCCTTTTGCTTCGGAGCCATTGATGTGAAGATGGCTCTTTGCAGATTCCAGAAGGTCGTGCAACTTTCCCTCTTCCCGATTATTATCCTCTATTTCAGGCAGAGTGTTTTCTGTCGCGGCTTCGCGCTCTTCTTGCGTTTCCTGGTACCCTTGGACTGTCGGCACTGGATGGCGTGAGGTATAAGGTGTTGCGTTAGTCCTTCTGGAGGCATTCTCATCAAAATTTGCGCCGTTCGACATTTCAGTTGATCGCGAGTTCAAAAGTTATTAGGAAAGCCAAGTATACATTATCACATCGTTGGATCAAACTTCAGTGAAGGCAAGAACGAGTGGGGGAATGGAGATATTGGTAGTCAAGAACGTTTAACTATCGTAGATATGCGATTGAGTTGTGGCTGTTATGTGGAGGAGGTGTAATGAGCAAATCGCCGATTGCAACACAACATAGACAGGTTAATACGAGAAAGGACTCGCATCATCATTGCTGAGGAATAGGCTTCACTCATTGTTGAGTGGTTCACTTGGAAAGCAAGGAATCAAGAAGTTGGCGATCCTTAAACACCCCTGCAGTTCTTCAAGCAGGGCAAATGTTTTGTGTGGGGTACAGGGGTAGCACCGGCCTTGGCCATTGGGGGGTCTAGTAGGCAGTCCTCTCACATTCCTCACACTGCTTAAAATCATCAGGATGCGAACAAGATGAAGGAAGAGCATTTCCAGGATCACTACAAGATTCTGGGTCTGCCATCGCCGTGTGTCGAAAATGACCTCACCCCGCATGACATCAAGCTAGCATATCGACGAGCCCTCCTCTACTACCACCCAGACAAGTCCCGTGTTCAATTTCTTGAAAAAGCAAAACCTGCGGCTCCAGGATACACAGTCGACCAAATCGCAGATGCGTACAAGACTCTGATCGATCCTAAGCGCCGCTCAGAATACGATAGATCAGTAAGACTAGGGTCCCTGTCTACGGGCCTGATTTCTGAAAGGTCTCGTCCTGGCCTGGAGACCATGGATCTGGACGATCTTGCGTTTGACGAAGAGCATAATACATGGTATCACTGTTGTCGATGTGGTAACGGAAAGGGGTTTCGAGTCGGCGAAGAAGAACTTGAGAAAGATGCGGAGCATGGAGAGGTTATCACAGGGTGCCGCGGGTGTAGCCTTTGGCTAAGAGTGACTTTTGCGATGGTAGAGGATGGCTAGACGAGGGCAGACCATCCCGGCTCATGATACTTCAAGCTTACTGAAAGGGTGTACGACTTCAAGGCCGATTTGCCGCTTATAGTTAATCAAAGGTATCGGAACGGGAATGCTCGATTTCTGCAACAGGTACCATCACAAAGGTCATTTTCAATCAGACACAACCAACCTCATCAGTACAGGCGTCCGGGCGTAGGGGATTGAGAGTCATTACGGAACAGAGGAAGACGATAGACGGCGCAAAGGTCATAGCGTGCCTTCTCAAGACAAGTATGCCATAAGAGTCTCAATTGGAGCCTTGCAGAAAGTTTTGGGATAGAGAGACTTATGTGTATCAGGATGCTTGAAGCGGGAAGCTACTGTATGGACTGGCCATGGATCAGACCACGTCACAGTAGGATAGGTTTATACAGCCGATAGAACGAGAAAAATGAAGTTTATGAAAATGTTTGGGCTGTAAAATTGATGTTGGTTTAACATAAAATCGTATTGATGTTTCAAAGAGGCGAATATCGTGAGACGGCAAATCTGATGCCGAGACCTTGACAATAATCGTCAGCTTCTTGACCAGATCTCTCTCAAAGTCCTCAATCTATTCTAACATGTCAAAGACAGTGCAGATAGGCTCTACAAGCCAATTCAACAAACTTCTCGAGACTTCCAAGATAGTAGTGACAGATTGTACGCACAATCCCCCCACGTGCCCCACTATCCCTGTATGCCCATCGCTTTGGGTGTATAACAAACAACTCTTCGATTAGTCTTACTGATATGCTGCCTCACAGTCTACGCTGACTGGTGCGGTCCTTGTAAACAAATAGCCCCAATATACGAACAGCTATCCGCACAGCTCTCGAGACCGCAGAAGATTACTTTCAGCAAGGTGAACACCGACCAGCAGCAAGATATTGCAAAGGCATATAGCGTTACAGCGTGAGTTACGCTTTGTGCTACACTGGTATTGAAGGTTCTAGAGACTGATTTCGAGGATGTCGTACAGCCTCCCCACCTTCATGATCTTCAAAAACAAACAAGCCGTTTCCACCATCCGAGGCGCTGACCCTCGAAAGTTGTCAGAGGCCATAAAGAAGCTTGCCGCTGAAGCTGATTCAGATTCATCAGGTGGCTTTGGTGAAGCCAGCGGCAGCGGGTCAACATGGTGGGGCTCGAGTCTACCCAAGGGCTACAACGACGTGACGGATCAAGTCGATGTTAAGGGTCTCGACCTCCTTAACTCTAACAGCAATCTCGGCAGCTCGAGGACGTTGTTCGAGAGTAGCAGGCCTTCCGCACTGGATAGTGGGAAAGGCAAAGGCAAATCAGATACAGGCGAGAGCACGAAGGACTGGGTGGAGAGCGACACGGACGAGCAGCTCATGCTCTTTATACCGTTCCAGTCGACACTCAAGATACATACGCTGCACCTCACATCTCTCCCTCCCTCGGAATCCGCGGAGGATGACATTCCCATGCGACCTAGAACCATCAAAATCTATTCCAACCGTGCAAACATCCTTGGCTTTGACGAAGCCGAAGATTTCCCTGCTACCCAGGAAATTACACTGGCGCCTCAGGACTGGGATGAGAAGACCGGGACGGCGAAAATTGAGTTGAGGTTTGTCAAGTTCCAGAATGTGAGCTCGTTGGTGGTGTTTGTGATGGATGGGGATGGGGACGGGGAGAAGGTGAGGATAGATCGACTGAGACTTGTGGGGGAGACGGGGGAGAAGAGGGAGCCGGGGAAACTGGAGAAGATTGATCATGACGCGTGAGGGTGGAAAAGGGCAAAAGGTATGGGGCTTTTTTTAGAGCATGATAAGATGAGGGTAGAGAGGAAAACAAATTCCCATCTGCCATCAAATGAACACCTGGCCCTTGAGAGACCATGATGCCACTGCAGTTCCTCCCTCGTTAGATTTTCCTTTGTTTAGACCGTTTCACAGATATTCGACTGGAGCTTTCCATCACCTCTAAACGGAGTTACGCATCCCCCTCACCTCTCAACCCCTCCCCCCCCATCTCCTGCCCAAAACTATATTGTACCTCCGTATCCCACGGCCAACGCACCAACTCAACCCAACCCATATGCTCTCAAAAACTGTTCAGCACCACACCTCCATCCCCGCCCCCACCACCTTCACAGGCAAAAGGGCGAAGCTCCGAGGCAACAGCACCAACGTTGCAATTCCATTACTCTGTGGCACGACTGACGCCTGGAATACATCACTGAGGGTTTCCCATGGAGGGGAATGATGTCCAGGCAACACGGGGTTGAGAGTCGTGCCGCCGCACGAAGAGCGAAAAGAAGGAGCGAAAAGTTGTTTTTTTTACCCTAGTGGTTAGGTAGATGTGTGGGCGGGAGCTAGTGGGGATGAGGTTAGTGTGATTAGAAGGGTTCATTCGCTTCAGAGTCTGAAGCTCGATATATCCATTCTGCCCTATGGAAGACTTCGCTGACCCAGCTTCCCCTGAAATAACATGCATGCGAACATCTACCTCACTGGACAGAGATCCTCTACTACAGAAGAAAGAGAGTTCCGTGATGGGCCAGTCCTGGTCAGATGTCCTGTCCTAGTAGAGCGCGCCCAGCTTCTGTAGGTAAGAAAACAACGACCCAGCCTCCACCACCCCACCATACATCGACTGCCAGTTCGCGGCAAAGCTGCCTGTGTCCGATCAGCCATGTCACTCGGGCCATTGCTGAGATAAGGGTTTTTATCGTACCTTCGACAACGCCCTCCACGCCAAAACCCAGAGCATGAATTACAGCCGGCGCCAGGATTACAAGAATGCCAAGTGCGATAACAGCACAGATGCAGCCCGTCAAAACAGGATGCTCACGAGAAAACCCCGCTATGCCATCAGCAGCATCGATTGCCTTCTCATAAGCGTCCTTCATCGCCTCGCGCATGGGACTTCCTTCCTTGAGAGCATTCTGGAGCGCGTCCAGAACTTTCCTTGCAATACGCTCTGTGAAGCTAGCAAAGCCAGCTTGACGAACGATATCTTGCAATGCTGCTTCTAGAGTACGACCGCGCTTTTCGGCATGTTGCAATTCTGAGAAGATCGCTGCTGCTGCGTCTTGACTAGCTTGCTCGACTGATTTTCCATGATAGGGCGCCATCTTTTCGGACAGAAAAGTGTACTGGGCAGCCTTGTCCGGGTTGGAACCGGCGGCTTTTTCGTTGACGGGGCTGTCGCATTGACCGATGATGCACGCAATGATTTGATTGAGCAGGTCCATGGCTGTGTGTTTGTTAGGCTGGTTAGCGAGTAAACGTTAGACAGCTTCTGAGAGAGCTTGGTGTTTGATGGACAGAGCTGGGTTTGGATTTGTGGTGGAGAAGATAAGGTAGATAGGTTTCTATGTTGTGTAATATTATCACTTGACGTGCGACACACTGAGCTGGTTGTACTAACTTGTACGACATGAACATGGTGGGGCATTACGCTTGAGAGACTTCACCAATTGATTTATTGGTCAAGGTCGAGAACGTAAGGAATTCACAGCCATTTATGGCCCATCCTTTTCATCCACAGTACCAAACATTTGCTAGGGCTTTAGGTTTTACGGCATAAGGTAGCCATCACCAGCCTTTGCTAGATGCTTGCATAGGATGTTGATCTTATGAGCCGTTGTGTACAAGGTACCTTAGTTGGCGAGAGAATACTGCACTTACACATTGTCGAAACCTTTGAAAACTCATTCCCACAGCACTTCAGAGCTTTCTAGATACTACCTACATAAATACATCGATTTCGGGTCGATCTCTGCTCTAGGCTAAGCAGCACTATCTAGTGGAGAATCCTCAAGCTTCGCTTGCCATATGTGGTCAGCCCCCATTGCTGGGTATAAATTGTACTCAACGATTAATTCGATCTACGTACCATCCGACAGCCCGTTGAAGGAAAATTGTTCAGATAATCTTCAAATGAGACAAGTTCAAACCAACTGTTCATACACATGACGCAAACAGATGTGCTTTTGGAACGCTTTCATGGTGAATTGAGACTTTGACCCTTCTATGGCGGTTAGGCAGGGATATTTCGGTCTAATAACCGTCAAGTCATAGCAAAACCAAATCAAGATATCTTAGGGAAAAGGAAAAATGCGTTTGGTCAGCGTCTCTCAGAACCACCCTTCAAATAGGGACTGTTCGTCGAATACTCCAAGGATAGTCTGCTACTACCAAACCCATTACATAAATGGAGAGTTTATATCGATTCTCCCGCTGCTCCAGACTGGTATCACACACTTGATAGTGGCAGCCTTCCACATCAATTCACGGGACAGCATAACCCTCAACGATGATGAGTATGACCACCCCATGAATTTTCCTCTCTGGATTGAGATACGCGCGCTACAGCGCGCAGGGCTTAAAGTACTCGGCATGCTGGGCGGCGCGCATCAGGGCTCATTTACAAGACTCGACGGCGAGATCAACAGCTTTGAAGTACACTACAAGCTCCTCCACCAAATGGTTACAGACACCGGCCTCGACGGGCTCGATCTCGACGTGGAAGAGGCTATGTCCTTGCCGTCTGTTATTCGACTGATCAACCGCCTGAAACGCGATTTCGGACAAGCCTTCCTGATCACACTCGCGCCCAGTGCGAATGCAATGCGGGGCCAAGAAAACCTCTCAGGATTCAATTATGAAGACTTGGAGAAAGCATTCTCTGTTGAAATCGCGTGGTACAACACCCAATTTTACTGCGGGTGGGGCTGCATGAAGACGACAACTGACTACGACAAGATCATTTCTCGCGGCTGGCCCGCGAATAAGATTGTTGCTGGCCTTGTGACCAATCCTGCCAACTGTACGGGATGGGTCAAGGATAAGCCTTTGAAGAAGACGCTGGAGGCGTTGAAAAGGAAATATCCTGACTTTGGTGGCGTGATGGGATGGGAGTACTTCAACTCTATGGTGCGTGGTTTAGGAGCCATTTCCCTTTCTCTGAGCCCATGTTTTGGGTCTCCTGGCATTTTTCAGGACCATATCGAGCTTTTATTACATTTTCTATTCTCTTCATACATCATGAAAGCCAAGATTACTACCTAACAAGGCAATGCTGACTCCGGAATCAATGACAGACAGAAGAAGATGGCGAGGGGAAACCTTGGGTTTGGGCTCAATGGATGGGCAAAGTATTGCAACAGGATGCCACTGAACCTATAAACAGTGCGGATGGCTAGTGCCGCGCATCGCACCTTACAATCTGCACCTTTCTCAAGAACATTGGTTGCGTAGATAGTATAGAAAGGATTGCGGGCGTTGGCTGGTACTGGAAACTCAAATGCCGATACATCGACTGGCTATCGACTCCTTACTTTCGCAAATGCGTCTCTTAATTGATGTACCGAACTCACCTAGAACGTCTCGGCTCTCTTCCGCGTCTGCTCCAGCCAGCAATCTAACAATCCCAAAGTGACTTGCTCGAAGAGCCATACCAAATGGAGTGAAATCTTTGTCCAAGACGGACCCCAGCGCGATTCTGCGCCTTCAAAATTCCAATAGGTCCGTTACTAGCATCCTAGTGTAAGGGAGTCCTACAGTGTCGAGTCTTGAGGGACGGATTGGTGCCCACATTCAAGTACGAATGCGGCTCCTGCATCAAGGAGAATTGTTGCATAGGACTCCTTGCAAGATCGAGAGTTTGCGCTACATCGTCATTCTTGATCTCGGTTGCCGCTCCCCTCTCTAGTTGTGATCTCATAGGTCCCTTATTCTTGCACCGAGCCACTCCGGGCAGCGACGTTTGACCTTGAAGTCTCTTGAATCCCCATCTGCGCCGGCTGTTAGGAGACATTCCGCTGATCGTACATGCCCAAGTTTTCCAGCGATGAACGAAGAGATCGTACTATCAATGCTGTCCTCGGATTTCAAGTTAACCCTCGCTTGCTATACCACAATATGGATTTCTCTAGTGCAATCATATTGAGCAGCGAGTGATATGTTATACGGTCCTACAGAGCGCTAGAATCATCTTCTAAGGTGGGTTGATTTAGCTTTTTGTATAGACAATTCCCGCAACCGAACCCCAATCTCATTTGGCAATAATTAGAAGCTTCTCTCGTCCAGGACAGTCTCTTAGGTTGAACATGCACCACTGCTCACAAGAAACTCCAGCCCCATTTGCGAGAGTCAAGGTGCACTACCACGGATTGAGCATCCTTCTACAGACGAGTTACGGTCAAGAAGGCCGAGGTAAGTAGGCTTGTAGCTTTTCAAAAGCAAAAATCAACTTAAAAATGTATGAGGGTAAGTAGTTAGCAACCTGGATTTCCCAGACCCGAGAGGAGACTAGGTGAAAACAATCTAGAGCTGACTCCTGTGACATAGGCACTCACCTGACGGCTACCTGTGGGGACTTATTGGAACGTCAAAAGTAAGGTCAAGAAACTACTTTGTGTGTTATGGAACCATTTGTGCTGCTGGGGCGCTTAGGAGGTTGTACACTCGTCCTTCTGGACGCGAGCCGCTTCGAGCATCCATTGTACCAATATGAGATTACCACCAGACCGTTCATTGCATGATGTCGTGTTTTCATATCTCGGAGCGGTTATGCTCCACTTCGTCACCTTGGACCAAAAGGTTTTTTCATGTATGTTTGCCTCGGTCAGTTGAGATTTTATATCATACATGCCTCTGATTAGCTTCAATTTAACAGTACTGTGGGTAACACACCATGCGAGACAAGGTCTGAATCCTGAGGTAAACTCAAGGGAGACCTTTTCTGTGTGCCTTTGATTGAGAACCATGGTGGCATTGGTTGCCATTCGGTGCTAGGGAGGGAAATATGTATCGATAAGACCGGTTGGAAATTTTGATTTACAAAAGTGACATTAACTTAAGCATTAGTCATACAATTCTAGTTCCTCACAGGCAACTCCCATGCCTCCTGCCTTGCAGTCGGCAACTCTCCTGCTCTATCGCCTGCCATCTCCCAAGCCATCTCTGCAGAAAGTTCGTGCATCCGATCGTGGGTTCCGGCGCCGACAGAATGAGCATCCGAATACGGCGTGTTATCTTCGCTAGAAGCAACCTCACGTTTTGGCAATGCCCTCGTTCGTAAACTCCACCAAAGGGACAAGGAAAGCACAGCAATGATAACTACGCCTGCAGAAACGCCTACAGCTATACCAACCTTTGCGCTTGTACCGAGTCCTGCAGATGGCGAAGAAGTTGCAGAAGGTAAGGATGCCGTCGTTTGGGTCGGCGAATCAGCCACTAATGAACTCGAGGGGGAGGATGCGGCTGTTGTGGTAGGCAGAGAGGAAGCCGACGTGGAGAGATGCCGGGTTGCAGTGCTAGCAGATGACGCAATGGTCGTAAAGGGAATTCCAGTACCAGAGAGTTGAAACCTGCCGACACCTCCATTACAGCAGTTGTTTGTATGGTCACAGCAGTAGTAGAGAGCGTTGTTGGTGACATTCTGGCACGATATCAAGTCCGTGCCGCCTGTGCTGGCGCCTGTGAGCACCATATCAGTATTTGTATGATTTTGCGCGTCGGACTGAGCAACATAGACTTACCCATGCAGTATTGAGGACACTCGGGTGACTGCCAGGTGGAATCTGTACAGGCTCCTCTAATAATCTGGTCATTGCCATTCTGGCAAATCTTGTTGTCGAGGCAGATGGAGCCTACGCCACAGCATACGCTGACATTTGCGGAAAGATTGCAGGCATAATTGTCAATCGCAACGCTTTTATCGGGAGAATAACAAACTGGCACATCCGATGGTGAGGCTATATCAGACACGACACTCGTGGACTGAGCGGCAAGCAGTTCTAGCAATGTGAGGATTGGGATGAAAGATGGGAAATACATTGCGAATATATCAAATCGTCGTTTAGAAGGACTTCAGGGCACGCTTCTAATGAGATGCGCAAGCAGGTAAAGGATGCAGAACGGTGCACAACGAAGGTGGTTGCACCAAATGGGAGAGCGCTCTGCTGACCATTTCAATGCCCATTTAACAATACCCATCCTAAGTACGAAAGTCTCCAAAATAAGCCATGGATCAATAGAGTTGTTTCATGCTGCAGGTGCCAGTTTCGGGCGAGGCTTCAACCAATCATCAATCCTCTTATCTCGAAAAGTCCGTACGTATTCCGTACACCTGCAGTGAAGGAACAATAGTCGGCTAGTAACAGAGCGCTACAGGTAACCTGTCGCCTGTTATATCTGTCCTGGTGGCGCTTTGCACCCAGGGGGATCGAAGCCGGGCCGGGGGCGGGCGCTTAAGGTATTTGTTTCCCAAAGGAGATTCTTTGCTTTACCTTAGAACTACCTGCGGAGTAAGGTAGTCGCAGACCACAACGCAAGCATTCTCGCTTCCCTGTTCACAGTATTCCCTACGGAATACAGCCACCCTAATACCAAGACCCAAAGCGATTGACGAGAGCAAGATCAGTCTTGGTAATTAGGAATGGCGATGGGGCTAGGGGTAGAAAAAAACCGTTTATTCTACAATAAACGTGTATAATACCTCTTAGCGGTTTATTCATGTATGTTTATTGGTTTTATATTATATAAGCAAGCTAAACCCAGCTGGTTTAGCTCAGGGGGTTTGACCTCGCTGCCGTCACCATTGATCTATACTCGTATGGAGTAGATCTATCTTCCTACCACCAGCCATGCCTCCGTAACGCGGTGGTAAGCCCCGGAACGAGGTCGTTGCTGAAGACTTTCTGAATAGCTCCGTCGATGGTCACGTGCTCATGGAACAGCCAATTTAGTTGATACTATAAATATATACCCCCCCCCTCCGACCCCCCTGCTACTACCCCTGTGTATAATACCTGCTTCAATAAACATGTATAATACATGTTTTGATTAACTTCATTTGGTTAGTCAATAAACATGTATTATACATGTTCGTGCCCTAGATGGGGCTGGTAGGCCTTCGTCGAATACATGAATATGGTATGTCTCCCTGTACTTCCGTATTCTCGAAGTAGTGCGATCATTAATCCGAGTTCAATCACAGGGCTTATGCGACAAGAGCACAGCAACCCATGAAACAGATTGCACTCGATTTCTTATACTCAACTGCCACTCAGTCTCGTACTTAGTTGAGCTGGTCACCTTGTCTGCTGCTGTTCTCAAACTTACCTTACCGTAACTTCCTGCAACCCCCAGGCACGCCAGGCTCCCCGATAAACTAGCGTGACTAGCCCCCGCTTATGATACTCCGCCCCCCCCCGGCCCCACCCTTACCTTACTTCTCCCCTCTCCTTCCTAAAGTAATAAAACAAAAACAGGCTGATGATGAACGATGCCTCCAAAGGGCATCTACAACCATAATAGGAAGAGGATGACTTGCTGGTTTGAGCAGGATGATCTGAAACATGACAATCATTTCTGAAGCCTGCTTGTTTGTTGTGAACTGTGTGACTGGGGTTGTGTGTTTTTTTTTCTTCGGCGAGTGGTTGTTTTTGGGGTAGACAGAGGGACTGGATATTCGTTGTCTGCTGAGACTTGTTTTTTTTTGGTGTAGATGGATGGTGAAATGCTGGGGCCTACAGTGGCTCTTTCGCATGGTTTTTGAGTTGTCATGGTTGCGTTATGGATCTTAACCCTTTGTGATACAGTGACAGATCGCATCCAGTTGCATCCATGGGGGTGTTCTTTAATCCTAATAGACTAAATATATATGATTCCAGTATGGGTGATTTACAGAACATCGCTCCAAACGCGGATGTCACTATGTCCTCCGAAATCGTATGTCACACAATATAGAGGGACCTCTCACACCTCGCCATTAGTACCATCGCGCTCTCTTGCAGAACCTCAAATCTTCTTCTTCCCATTCGTTCCCTTATGCCCCTCTTTCGATTTTCCCCCACCCGACGCCTTCTCTTTACTCGGCCGCTCCATCTCCTGTCGCTCCTTCCTCTCCGCATACCACTGGCCCGCCTGCAGCACCAAAACCCCCATAAGCACCAACGCGAGTATCGTGTTACTAGCCGCCAAAACCTTCAAACTATCATCCCTGCCCAATGGCTTTTCCTCGCCGGCCGGCACTCCCTTGACGCCGACCGCCAACTCCCCCTCCACAAGCTCTGTGTCGTATTTCCCACTGCTAATAACGCGTAGCCCCTTGACGATATTGGCCATGTAAACGATCACACCACACATGTAAAGGACGAGCGAGGCGCCGTCGAAAAGCATGTTTGATTCGGAGGGGCGGTAAAGTTTGATGAGGAAGCCGAGGAGGCCGACGGCGATGACGATGTGCAGGATGCGCGGGATGATGGCGGGGGAGGCGTGCAAGAATTGAAGATGGGTTTCTAGGGTTGCGAAATAGGTGTCTGGGGGTGGGGTGGCTGTCCACAGGAGCGGGTAGTCGTAGGGGAAGAGGGAGAATAGGATGCCAAGGAAGAATGACGTTGCTGTCGGACGAAGGTTAGTGGGAGGGAATTGGGAAAGGAGAGATACTAGACGTACGACAGAGGATGAGGAATGTCGCGAAGGAGGAGGCATTGTTGCCCCAAGCCATGGTCGAGTTTGTGCAGTGAGTTCGAAGGGTTGATGGGTGCGCGAGAGGCACTGGATTGAAAGGCTGTCTATGTAAATTCTGGGTCTGGCATATACTGGTGATGTGATTTTCCAAAATTTTCTTCTATCTTGAAAAACACAAGTGTGAGTTATCGAAGAAGGCTTTCAGTTTGCTCTTGGGCTTTGTCAGAGCAATCGAAGCGGCACAGAGCGGCCCCAATATTTTGAATGGACAGTGTCGACAAATTGACTCAGAGTGGCGGCAGGAATTCTCGTGGCGGACTACACCACGCACTCATTTCTCGATTCAATGAACAGAATTGAAGCGCACAACTTGAAGTTCACCAAGATCATGGAGAGGACGGAAGTGGAGCTTTCGATTGAGAGCCTTGCCTGATCAAATGTGCATATGTATTCCGTATATAGGGTTAGCTTCCCGAATATGCAGGGTCTAAGCTATCTACTCGGCTTCTCGTAAGCGAGCTCAGGCTGGTACACTTTTTTTGATATTAACTTAAAGGTTATGGTCGATCATAAAGACACGGCACGTACTTTATGCGATCAAGAGTAAAGGAGAAAGGTAGGGAGAGCGGTATCTACGGGACTTGGATTGAATACGTCACCCTCTCTAAGGGCTACGTTCAATTGTTCTTTGGTCTTAAGTTTTTGCAGAATGAAATGAGCAATCATCGACAGATGTGGGACCACTTCCATATGTTGGACGATTCCCGCAGCTGATATCAAGCTTTCTTCGTCCCATGATCCTGGATATATTCTTGCAAAGTTTGAACGAAGGGTCCATCATCTGCAAATCCTAGAAACTGTGCCCACGAAGTATCAAGTCTTGCAGGCCAACTTGACACAATCCTTTGGATCGTCTCATCTTGCTTGTATTCTATAAGCTGTAGCGTCTCTTCCCCACCAATGGCTTTTAGAGCGTCTAACATTTTATTGATGGTCACAGTGATCCCAGGAAGATTGACGATCCGTGAAGTGCCTTCGACTATCTCCTTTGGAATATCTCGGGCGCAAATTAGATTTTGGACCACCGTCCTTGGTGAGGAGACCCAAATCTCCGTGTCTTTAGTGACGGGCAGAATACTCTTTTGGCCGTTGAGCGGTTCTCGGAGAATACCTGAGGCAAAAGATGAGGTTGCGCCTGTGGGTTTGCCTGGTCTGATTGTGACGTGTTCGTGTAAGTCCGGGAGGCCAAGATAACTTAGTTGGTGGTTGGATGGTCACTCACAGTTGGGAGACGTAGGATTCGCCCGTCAAGCAGTCCCCTTCGAGAATAGTCATCCAGCAATGTTTCACAGATCAGGCAACGGCGCATTCAGCTCAGTGATATAAGAATCCTTCCTTTTGGGAGGACCGTACACTGCTAATGAGGATGGATATATAACTTTCACCCCAGGATTGACTTTACGTGTTAAATCAAGGATTTGTCTTGTGGAGTCAATGTTAACCTTTAAACCTAGCTCAAGATCGGCCTCTGCAGCCCCTGACATTACACCATGTAACAGGTAAATGAGGGTCAGGTCAGGTGTGAAGAGCGATCCGCAGACCCCAGGGGACGTTAGGTCTGCTTTCACACATCTTATTTGGACCTCTGACTTAGGAATATGACTTGGAAGGGTGGGCTCTATAACATCTGTCATAGTTATATGAGATACTCGAGGATCAGAGAGAAGGGCAGAAGTGAGAGCTTGCCCAATAAAGCCTCCAGCCCCGGTTGTGAGAATATTGAGATCATCTCTCCCGACAGAAGCCATCGTGACGGGAGTGTTCCCAGTATGCAATCAAGAAAGGCTGGACAACTGCATGAACTGTCGGTGTCGACAAAGGGCAACATTGTTCATATTATTCTTGCGTCGAGATTTTTCGTAGAGTAGTCGATAATCTCCGCTCTCCGCTTCCATCGTCATTGCAGGAATGGCTCCGCTTCCCAATCATCGGTCCATCACCTATCAGATTTTGTTAAGCCAATTCGCATGTTAGAACACGAGGAGTGCTTTACTATGCATGCATCTTGCGAACTTTCCTAGAAGCATAGACTTGGCTATTCCCTTTGATTACAGTGGATGCCATACATTCAGACGACGCTCAGACCAATCGCTTGAAGAGGGCCAGAGTCCGGGATGGTTGGGGTTGCACAATGCTGTAGGTGGTTGGTCCAATTTCTGCAGTATAGTTGACGGAGCCTTGCCAAATCTGCGACGTGCATAAAAGGCTTGCAGGAAATATTACAGCATCAAATCAGAGGCAAACACATGGCCCTACCTATTTCCCCGCGGCGCACCCCCTAACATTGGCAGAAACCTTTCGCTGTGGCTACCTCGTAAGCCCGTTCTGGCCTTTTGAATGGAAATCAATCGCTATAAGATACTAAAGTGTTGCGATGATTCTATGCATCATGATCCTGAGTGTTACAAAGAATGGAATACCCAAAGACATTGTCGGTTGGTAGAAGATTTGAAAGGAAGATTGCTGAAGAGTTCAGTACGAGACAAGCGGAAGTAGAAGCTCAAAAATCTGCCGCAGCAGAGGATAGGCTGCGTCATGATCTTCGAAGACTCTCTGGACTTGAACTTGCAGCCCACGAGCGTCCGGGCAACAGAACGGAGATTACCAGTCAGCTTAAACAAAGCAAGAATGTAAAGGATCGGAGTGATCTACCGGAGCTTGATACCAGACACACAGCTTCGCTGTCTATGAAGCCAGAGCCACTCCCTTCTCCGCCGCTTTCAGGCATCGGCCAGGTTCCACCAACCAAGCTTGGAAGTAGATACGCCAGCCCTCAAGGCGAAAGTGAACTCGTTGTGCAGCTCCAAATCAATATTAGCTACCAACAAGATCACATTGAGAAGTTAAAGGAAGATCTACAGTCAACGAGGCACGAAGTCAGGCATCTACGCTCAGAACGTGACAGAGTCGAGCAGGAACATGACCAGGCAATCCAGCAAAATGATAAGGACATCATTACAAAACACGAAGAACACGTGTCTCGATTAGAACGGCAGCTTGAAAAGACCAGGGAAAAGGCGAGGGACCTAGAGAACAAAGTCGAAGAGGGAGAATCTCGGGAGTGGGATCTGAGGCAGCAATTAAGCAAAGTGAGGCGTGAGAATTCCGGATTGGTCAGTGAAATCGAAGTCCTCAAAAGCCCCAGGAGTCCCGAGACCTTGCCCAGCTCAGAGAGTCGGCCCCAAGGGAACAAAGCAAGGCGATCGTCGTCAAGCCGAGGCATGTCCAAGCCAGGGAAGACGAAGTACGAGTTCAGTGTGCCGAAAGGAGAGCGTCGTACTTCGGCTACTCTATTGAAGAGCGCTATCAGCTCATTTGCTTGAGGAGAGCTACGCTCCAAAAGATGAGGCGGCTTCGTTTCGAGGTTGGTATCCTGCTCGATCGTGGATTATACAAATTTGCTACAGGCAGCCTCCATGACGGTACTCTAGTCATGTAATAAGACGCTAGTCAAAGTGATTATGCGTCTCCTATTCCGTACACAGCGTAAATTCCTCGCTTCAGGTCGTGCCTTCCGGGAACTTCTATATCTTAGGCGGTCTAAATATTTAGTGTACCGCTAAGCAAGGGGATCCCGTCGCTTAATATCCGACTAGCCTCATATCATCTAGTATATTCGAGATATTCAAGAAAATGATGAAGACATGAAAGAACGCACACAACTTTTCCCACTTGTACATATTATTTTCATACTTGATGATCATGATCATTAACTGCATGAGCTTTTAAGAAAGTTTGTATGCTTAATGACAGCAAGTTGTTATGTCTGATCTTCAATATTTTCCGATAATATTGTGTGAGGAATCGAGTCTCCGCTAATTATTCGGTTTCAAGCTAAAACCTTAGACCGCCTGAGATATAGAAGCTCATTCCTGTACTTGAAATACCAAGACTGCAAAACAGATTTGAGACCGTGATCCTGAGCTCGCTCGCACTTGTTGGGAAACCAAGACAGCTCCCAGTCCCACAGAGGATGCTGATCGCGCCGTCACTGCTCCATCCTCCTGCATAGCGACCACGCTATAAACCCAGCACAAAATGCTTTTGTTCATATTGGTCCCGAGAATGGATTGGGGGAAGTGGCTTCTAAAAGTCTCTCTTGATGAATCGATGAACGTTTATCCATCATAGCCCCGGGTCTCAAGTATATGTAAGAGGCTATAAGGGAGGAAGTTTGTGATGCCCTCGATACTTGATAGAGTCACAGGAAGATATCACGTGTGGAGAGACTGGCGATAGTGAAGTACATGGAATTGGAAAGGACGATTGCTGGCTAAAACACTTTGACTGTCTAGATGATTACGGCACAGTACGGACTGCACTGTGTCTCCACAGGCGACATGGATCGACCAGCGGCAGTAAAGATGTTGAAAGTCTATCTGGTATTGATGGATGGTATCGATGGGAGATCGAAGTTCCCAATAGAGGCCACGGTCAAGAGCAAACGTGAGCTTTTGTGGCGATTGCTCATATTTTGAAATAGGATTTTGTACTACGATTTGCTCTGATTCTATTGTACCGACCTTCATCTCTGGCCCCAGAGATCGATTCTTCGGGGGTCAATCATCAATTTAGTTATGGAGCTCAGTTCAACGTAACAATAACAAGTTCATTGTTGTGAATGGCTGGGGAGTGTCGCTGGGTCTCTCACGTTATGGGTGGGTGTCTGCGGTTCTCCAAAACTTCCATCCCTCCCGCTTCTCGTTCACACCAACTCCCACTAACCGTTCCACGCCATCTCTTCCATCTGCATTTAAGAATTTCTCCTCGTCAATCTCTTCGCCACCCTCTTCTTCACTGCCGTTCCTCAACACGGCCGGCCACAGAACGCCGACGCCATCTCCTCCAAGTGTCGTTTCAAATCTCTCAAAGTCTTCGGCGTCGAGCTTGGCTTCTAATTCTTCAAGACCCTCACGAGAGATATCCGGCTTCAGCAGGGTGATGGCACTGCCTCCTCCACCCGCGCCAGTAAGCTTGGTCCAACCGATACCTGCATAATCAACTAGCTCGCGAATACGCTCGAGGCGTGGATGGGAGACGCCTAGTGAGACCAAGAGGCCATGATTCATTTTCATAAGCTCTCCGAGGACTTGCGTAGAGCCGTCGTCGTGGACATCGTACTGTCTACGAATTTGCGTGTGCGCAGCCTCAGTCACCTTGTCGATGGCATCGAGGACGTGCTCGGTCACAATGGGCTGCTCTTTCTTGAGCGCTGCAACCTTTCCAACTTCAGCAGCTGTGGAGCGCTGTTGCTTCGTATTGACGAGTAGTAGAGGCAACTCGGGGAAATCAGGTAAGGGAGTGACTGTGGGCGGCTTGGAGTAGTCATGGCGTTTGAAAACAACAGCCTTGCCGAAAGCCGAGACAGTGTTGTCTACACCACTGGGATTACCGTGAATGCACATTTCGCCTACAAAGGCCCATCGATTTATTCGCTCAGTCTGCAATTCAACCTCGTTACGAGGTTGGTCTGGGTGAGGACCAGCTAGAGTTCGTAGTTGGAGGAGGATCGCTGCGCTGAGACAGACAGTCACGCTTGCACTGCTCCCAAGCCCAGCACCTATTGGAAGGGTGGATCGCAACGAGTAGATACATCCGTGGAAGTCCTGAGAAGCAAGTGATAGGAAGAGATACAGGAATGCCGATGCCGCCGCTTGATGTATTTTGCGATCCTCCGGGGAGGCTTGGGGAGAGATGATGGACAGGTGAGGTAGCAAAGATTCGACCAGCTCGGGATCGAGAGACGTGACCAGGTCATAGTAGGACTTCTTCTTGGAAGGATGAGAGAATTTAGACCAGGGTAACGCGTCGATTTCCCACATGTGACTGAGGCCTATGTCTGGAAATCTAAGAGTAATGGTCCGCTGAGATTTTGATAAAGTTGTAACGAGCAAATACGACCGTAGAGAGATTGCCGCTGCCATAGCTGCCTTGCCGTACACGACAGCATGCTCACCATAAACAATTACCTTGCCTGGTGCAGAGGTCATGAAAGCTGACATCATGGGTGAAGATGGCTTCCTTCCATGGCTCTGTTTCGAAGTACTGGAGGAGCCATTGCTTCGGCCTGCAGAACCATTGATATTGAGAGATTCCATCTTCACTGAGTTGCCGAGCTTGATAGTCGATAAGTCTTACCAATCTCTGCATGAGTACCTTCGCGCAAGTTCTTCGAGACTTTACAAAAGCAGAACACCACAGTGCGCGCAGAACAAATCCTCGAAGCTGACATATCTACGTACTTTGTCAGACTCGGGCTTTACCAGGGCAGAAGCTCCGCCTTCTCTTATACAGACGGTCTGCGCGCTATCGGTAATTATTTCTTAGTGTTTGACGCTGTGCCACTTGAAGCGCGCAAAGGGGTTCTTTAGGCGCAACCGAAGACGCCAGCAAGGCCAGATTTACCTTAGCCTATACATTTCTTGACTTCACCCACAGACCTGGAAGGCTACAATAACACGGCTCTCATTCGCACACTCACATTGACAGCAAGCTCATCCTCCTCGAATTTTGAATACGGTGATCGCTAGTACTGACCATGGACATCCTCCAGGTGAGCCTGCAAGTTTATAAACCTGGTACCAAAAGCTGACCATGTTCCCAGCGTCTTGGACGCTTCCTCGACAGGCCCGGCTTCCCTTGGAAGCGTTTAATCGTTGGGTTCTCCATCGGGCAGTACCTCTTCGAGGGTTTCCTGTCACTCCGCCAGTATCAAATTCTGAAGCAGAAGAAACCACCAAAGGCGCTAGAGGGGGAAGTTTCCCAAGAGGTCTTCGACAAGAGTCAGGTATGCGCATACATGCCTTCAGGGTGTTCAGGAATGTGCTAATAAGCATTTTATAGGCCTATGGTCGTGCGAAAGCACAATTCGGCTTCGTGTCATCCTTGTATGGTCAAGTACAGAATTATGCCATCATCTACTGCGATATACTGCCGAAGCTTTGGGATCTTACTGGACTTTGGCTGACTCGCTATGTACCTGCGAGATATTCTGGCGAGATAGTGCATACCTTGATCTTCTTCTTTACTTTCAATATCATCACAACCGCCTTAAACTTACCAATATCGTATTACAGCACCTTCGTCTTAGAAGAGAGGTTCGGATTCAACAAACAAACCCTAAAGTTATGGTTTATGGACATGATCAAAGGCCAAGCCCTGATTGTTGTTTTTGGAGCTCCATTACTCAGTGGCTTCTTGGCCATCATCCAGAAGACGGGCAACAGCTTCTTCTACTACCTCTTCTTGTTTACGCTTGCGGTGCAGATCTCCGCCATCACCATCTACCCGATTCTCATCTTACCTTTATTCAATAAGTTGTCGCCACTACAAGAAGGACCTTTGAAGACGGGTGTAGAGGAGCTGGCGAAGAGGCTTGAATTCCCGCTCAAGGAACTGTATGTGATTGATGGTAGTAAGAGAAGTGCGCACAGTAACGCCTACTTTTATGGATTACCCTGGAAAAAGCACATTGTCATTTATGACACACTCATTGAGAAGAGTGAGACGGAAGAGGTGGTGGCTGTGTTGAGCCATGAGCTTGGGCATTGGAGCTTAAGCCATACTACTAAGCTATTTGGAATCGCTCAGGTAGGATACTTCATGGCTTGCCGATAACAGATTTTGACAATCTATCTAGTTCCATATGTTTTACATTTTCGCCTTATTCTCGGTTTTCATCAACAACCGCTCTCTTTACCGAGACTTCGGATTCCACAAAGAATTCCCCATCATCATCGGTTTCATCCTGTTCTCAGATGCCTTAGCGCCAATGGATACGGTGGTGAAGCTTCTAATGAACATCCTGAGCAGGAAGTTCGAGTTCGAAGCGGGTAAGCTCTCCTATTCCTCCCGGGTCACAGCTTACGCATTAACATACCTCTAGACGAATTCGCTGTCAAGCTCGGATACTCCAAAGAGCTAGCGAAGTCCCTCATCAAGCTTCAAATCCAAAACTTGAGCACCATGGACGCTGACTGGCTGTACGCGAGCTATCACTTCTCGCACCCTATATTGCCGGAGAGACTAGGCGCCCTGGGATGGTATGGCGGCGAGAAGGTGGACGCGAAGTCAGTGGACGGTGGGAAGCCGACCAAGGCCTCAGATAGAGAATTGTAGATTAGTATTGGGCATCGCCAACGCTTAGAGATGCTTCGATCCTTCCTCTTGCCTCGCTGGTATCTCGTCAGGCATAATTTTCGTAGGAACCATCGTAACAATAACCATTCACCCCTCCCTAACCCTTTCCCTCCTCTTCTTCACCTCCGCCTCCTTCTGCAACTGCTTCCGCCTTCCCCTCTTCCTCTCCTTCCTTGCCTTCTTATCTCCACTCGTCAAAGTCTCCTTCACCCTCGGCACCATCCCATCAGCCCCCTCCCCGCCCTCAACTCCATTTTCCCTTGGTCCAAGCTCTCCCTGCACAATATCCTGCTCCCGTTCAAAATCCCCCTTATCCTGCCACGCCTCTTCCTCCCCCCCCTCCTTTCCCCCTGTCTCAACCCCTTCACCCCGCCTATCAATCATCAGATCCGGCAACCCCTCTCCCCCAAATTCCTTGAACGTCAAATCAGCTAAATGCTCACCCCTCAGCCCCGCCTCTACACGCTTGAGATTGTGCAGCACGAGCCCAGTGTTTGAGCCTGAGGATTGGGCGATTGGGCCGGTTTCGGTAAGGAGGGCGTTAGGGTGGAGAGAGGAGTTGGTGGTCGCGGCGGTGAGGTAGGCGGTGAGGAGGGCGAGGGCGCGGGAGGGGGGAAGGGGGATGGTGGTGTGATGGGTTGTAGGGGGGTACGGTTGGAAGGCTGACATTGGGAATTGGGTTTTGGGCGAAGATCAGTAAGTCTGAAACGTTCAGTTTCCTGCAAAGCCAGGAGTTTCCCAAAGATCAAAATGACCCCGGCTCAAAACTTTATAATTTCTCTAGCGCCAAAGCTCCCTCTGCTCAAATCTCCACGCTCTCACACACCAATCTACGCCTCATCACACACAATGCTCTACCTCCGTACCACCCGCGCTCTATCGCGCCCGCTCTCTCATCCTCCCAAACCCTTTTTCCCCCCACCTACCCTCTCCAGACGGTAACCCCCCAAATTCCTATGCCCTCCCCCATTCCTATTCCCCCAACTAATCCCCACCTCTCCCACAGGACCTTCACCTACCACGCCCTTACCCGTCCTGCCATCCTCCCCCCTCATACTCTCGCTCCTACCTCGCCATCCACAACTATAAACCCCCTAGCCACAATTCTCGACCTCCCCAAAATATCATCACATCCATCCTTAGCGTCGATACAGGTGCGATGCGGGCCGCGAGCGACGTACGATCCGAGCCATAGGGTGCGGAAGCGGCGGCATGGGTTTTTAGCGAGGCTGAGGAGCCGGACGGGGAGGATGGTTATTAAGAGGAGGAAGCAGAAGGGAAGGGGGACGTTGAGTCATTGAGGGAAGGGGGAGAGGATGCGTTCTGCGGGATAGATGAGGGGGGATTGTGATGGGGGATGGCTGTTGTGGTGATCAGGCGAGTAGTGTATATGGTGGTTATTGGGATGCGAAAAGAAGTGCACTTCTCGGACAGTGCCGATTCGTAAAGTGGATTCATGTTAAATGTATGCCAATTTTCTTGGCGAAGTCATATATTGCTGGCTTATTGTTGGATAGAGGCTACTTTAGGCCTACAAGTGGTGTTCTAAGGTACTACATACTGGCATGTAACAATAAAAGGGTATAGCAAGCTACCAGTCTCCTTAACTCCGTCGAATCTCAGCAATGGCCCGTCTCCGGTGTTCGGAATCAGCAAATAAAGCTTGGATCAAATCCGCCAGCTCATCCGCCGAGAACTCCAGTCGCAGTTCCCCCTCCGTCCAGAGATACTTGATATCTACCAGCGTGCTATCCAATATCTGAGACAGATATTGAAATTTCAACCAATTAGGCGTATACACCGCAGTCAGTGGAACCGCGTGCTGCGCATCCGTTGTGATGTCCTGTGGTGTTTCCGGCGCAAATAAATCTTCGAGAGTTGCGATGCGGTTGCAAAACGCTGTCAGGCGTTGAGACTCGGGTTCGGATATATCACTCATATCGCAAACATCGACGATGATCTTGTTGACAACGGTGGAGAGGAGGGATCCAAGGGATTGCAGTAAGGCAGAATGAGACAGGACAGTCTTCCATTGCTTGTGCATGTGCCTGAGCCTATCTACAACAGAGCTGATCGCAAGGTCACATTCTTGGGCAAACGGGGTTTCTGTGCAATTTGCGAACCCTTGAGCGCCATCGAGAAGGTCTCCAATGATGGTCCTTTGCGATTCCATCTCTTTACCATAAGCGCGTTTACCAAAAACCTCGAGTGCTCGAATATCAGTTTCGAGCTTTGGCTTTCCTGCGTGTTTGCGGTAAGTCTCTGCGTTTTTCTGAAGGCGTTCGGTCATCCACAAGCTGTCATTGTACAGGAACATGCTGCCATTGACATTTTGAGTATAGTACGTCGGAGCGCTTGATCTGTACATCGATAGCACAAGACCTGAGAGTAAAGGCAGGCCTGCTGCTGCTGAGGCTATTGGCAATTTGGAGTACCTAACTCTCATATTAGCTTTGAAGCGATGGGGTGAAATCGAAAATGGCTCACTCTGGTTTCGCGAGTGTCTCAGCATCAGACCTGATCTTCGTTATGATTTCCAGAACCCCGCTTGGGAGAGATGTAATATTATAGGTTTCTTTCAGAGTGACTTCTCGCTCAGCATGTGGAGGTGCAGCGGGATGTCCGTTGATTCTGCTTTTCGTAGAGCCGTTAGGCGTAGGCTTCGAGGGTTCCGAATCTACAATGTCAGCTTCATCCCCCCAACCCCATGCGTCAGCGTCATCCGCAGCAGCATCTGTGTGCGTAGGAGCCTCTTTGATGTTTTGATCGTAGGTATCGTCATCTAATCCCCATGCACTAATATTCTCGCCTTCGCCATTGTCTCCACCACGCTCTGCTGACGGCTTGGCCGAATCCTTGGCCTCCTCATCGGACCATTCAGCGTTCCAGTCATCGTTCCCACCACCGGCTGCTAACACGTCGTCTTCCCGGGAAAGTGTCTGCGTCTCGACACGTTCGACTGTATGAATCTTTCCGAGCCCTTTAGTTAGCAGCTCTCGAATGCTGTCAAGCGATGTTTCGCGACGTTTCTCCAGCCAAACTCTTGGGATTTCTTCGGTCCATGTCACGAGATCACTTGTGCCCGGCCATTGGTAAGACTTTAGATCCTCGGCGAATTGAAGAACCAGTTCTATTGTGCCTTGAAAGTCTTGCATGCCGTTTAAATCCGTTGGCACAGCTGAAGAAAGCCAGGTCGAGAGCACGCTAGAGATCAGATTCGGCATTAACATTCCAGACAGAGGAGCTACAACGGTACGAGGTAGCCGCGTGCGCAAGAAATCAATAATTGAACATATATCCGAGAAAAGAGCCCGAAGACTGGCGTCGGACGAGCTTTGAGAAGTGCGTATTTCATTGCCTTCGATGTATAAAGCCCCAGAATGGCCTCCGGCTTGCCGCTCTAGGCGGGGTAGTAAGATGAATTTGTTGAGGTCCTGACATAATGTACGAAGGCTGGGCTCGAGGACTTGAAGCTTCAAGAGTGCAAGTATTACTGTATTTATATCGACTGAGTGTGCGCCTCGGGATCAATCAGTAAGTACTGCAAAGGGGGAACGCAAGCCATACCGTCAAGCTGCTGCCTAATAGTGACTGTTGAAATCGCAGCATTGACGTAGACGAGCTCGTCCCAACATTTTCTTGTATTTAACACCAGGTCTTGACGAAGAGCTGCTATCCTTGTCCTGAGCAGTGCAGCTACCCTAGAATCCTGGCACTCTCGTAGAGAGCCTATTTCCGCGTCCCCCTGATCTAGTAGTCCTGCTGCCTCTAAGAGATCGTTGCCTAAAACGGCTTCTTGGATTCGATCCAGAGTTGTCCGCACCGCAAGTATGCGCTGCATGGTAGTCGCCAAGTTACCGTTAAAGACAACTTCATCTTGAAGCAGACGCAATTTGCTTGCAGCGTCATTGACTTGGTCTTGTAACTGTTGCCCATCTTGGGCTTGGGTCACAATAGCTTGAGATTGTTTTTTGGAGTGCTCAATGTCACCCCGTAGCTGCTTGGCCTGAGAGATCCAGCCGTCGATATCCGGGGCGCTCTCCTTACTAAGTCTCTTAACATTGGCCTGAAGTAGACAAATCAGTAACGCATCACCTGACTCTGAATCGACACCCAGACCTTGACATCTTCGCGCGCCTTTTCTACGAGCTTTATAATCTTAGGAAGTGCTGACGAAGGGAACTCGGCGGAAACGAGCTCTTCGGATTCTGGATAAGCGCCACTTTGCACAGACTCGAACACAGCTTGACCGTATTGATCATCAGAGAAATGTTTCGGCATCGGGGGAGACGTCGGACTATGCTCATAATAAAGGAGCCCGAAAGGGCAGAAATCTTGACAACGATGAAGATAGGGCTGAGAGCCATGTGTACAATTTTATGCAATCAATTGTGTTTGCACCAGCACGACTACTTGTAGGTACTGTAAGTAAGTACCTAACAGTACCTTAGTGTCGGCCACGGCCCATGAATCCATGATGCTCCGCAAATTGAGCCCTGGAGGCTTCTTCTCTGGGAGCATCCAACTATATTACTGTATCATGGTCTTCACTGCATAGAAGCTGAAAGAGATCGGGTCTGCCTGCTCAGCCTTTCAGCCTGGGGAGGCCAGCTGCTCAATCTTACCACCTGGTGCGGTCTAGGACACAAAACAAAATCATTCTCGTGTGAATCCCTTTGTGATTCTGATAGAGAGTATACAAACTTTTGTGAATAAGGTGGTTCCGTGCTGTTGTTGCCATACCTTAAACTAAAACACCATATTTGCTTCGCTTTGGCGTTCATACCTAGGTACGTCTTGATGGAGTATTTTACTTCCCAGCCGCATAAGGATCATCTTGTGAATCTGTGCTGATAATCCTGGTCATTCCCTTTCAAGCAAGTATTCTTCCTTCCTGTTTTTCAATATCTGTACTTTTTGAAATGGTTCTTCCCACACGATGTCGGTTTCTTTTCTTTTCCTCGGTACCAATCTTCCTCAGTGTATCGGTACTCTTCTGTCCTTGGTATGTCTGCCACTCCATATATAGGGTTTTCGCAACCCAGATGCTACTTTGTCCTGTCGTTTTGCTTCCTGTCATCTCGCTATTGGCCAGGCTGGTATCACCCGCTGTACAGCTTGAGATTGCGACTTTCGGAGCCACAGCTGATTATAAGCAAAACAGGTTCTACAAATCCGCGCTTGAGAAAGGCTTAGACGTGATACTGAGGCCAGCCCGCCTCCGGTCAAGACTCCCAGATATAGTTCAAGTAGATATGCCTTCTGTCTCTAGGGAAACGCATTTTGGGACTGTTGGAAAGTTTAACACTGATTACTCGCCGAGCGTAATAACCCAGTATGTCTCCGAAAGGACTGGCATGACAGTAGTCGTGGTAGACCAGAAGGGCCCTAAGGTTCTTGGTTTCTTTGCTCTTGCTACTGAAATCCACGATGATTCAGGCGCTCCTCATACTCTCGAGCACCTTTGTTTTATGGGATCAAAAAGCTATCGGTACAAAGGAGTCCTGGATAAACTTGCCACAAGGGCTTATTCAACCACAAATGCGTGGACAGCAACGGATCATACGGCCTACACGCTAGATACTGCCGGATGGGCAGGCTTCGCTCAGATACTACCCGTCTATCTGGAACATGTTATAGTGCCCACTTTGACAGACGCGGGCTGTTATACAGAAGTTCATCATGTTGATGGTTCTGGGCATGACGCAGGTGTCGTGTATTCTGAAATGCAGGGAGTACAGAATACGCAAGGAGAGCTTATGGATTTGAGATCGAAGCGCTTGCTCTACCCTGAAGGCATAGGTTTTAGGTACGAGACAGGAGGGATGATGGAGCAACTCCGTGTTTTGACTGCAGATCGTATAAGAGAATTTCATCGCGAAATGTACCAACCGAAGAATCTTTGTCTTGTGATTGTTGGTGAAATCGACCATACTGATCTCCTGGGGATTCTTGACGACTTCGAAGGAACAATTCTACTGGACATTCCGAAGCCTGCTGCACCATTCAAGAGACCTTGGGTTGAGTCGAAACCTACACCGGCCCTTCAGAAAACCTCGGTCGTTACTGTTGATTTCCCCGAGGAAGATGAATCATCCGGCGAGATCATGATCAGCTTCTTTGGGCCAGATTGCAATGACGCTGTGTTAGGCAAGTAGCAACACCCACTGAGTACTGACCATTCTGACCATCATTGCAGTCACTGCGTTGAACATACTTCTGACGTACCTCGCCGGGTCATCCGCATCGGTCTTGGAGAATGTGTTGACAGAGAAAGAACAATTGACAAGTGGTGTATATTTTACGACTGAGACTCGGCCTCCAACGGTTATCCAGTGGTCTCTTAGCGGTGTTGCCACTGAAAAGCTAGCTCAAGTTGAGGCTAGATTTTTCGAGCTTCTCCAAGAGACGGCAAATAAAGAATTGGATATGGTGTATATGAAGGATTGCATCAGTCGGGAGAGGCGCCAAATTAAATACTACGCCGAAGGTTCCGGAGTGTTCTTTACAGATCCCATCATCAAGTCCTTCTTGTTTGACAAAAGGGGTGAAGCAATGCTAAATGATCTAAAGTCTTTACATGAATACGATGTACTAGAGAGTTGGACTGACTCTCAATGGAGACAAATACTGAGAAATTGGATGTCTGAGGCACCTCATATTACGATACTTGGCAGACCTTCGGCTGAGATGTCGAAAAAGCTCAAGTATGAGGAGCAAGCCCGCGTGGTTGCACAGAAGGAGAGGCTTGGAGACGAAGGCTTGAAAAAGCTGGAGGAGAAGCTCGCCCAGGCTAAAGCCGAGAATGACAAAGAGATTCCTAAACAAATGCTGGAGCAATTCAAGGTTCCCGATACAAAGTCAATTCATTTCATTGATACAATGACCGCTCGATCTGGGGCGGCCCGAAATATGGGTCACCTAGATAACCCCATCCAAAAGCTTGTTGATAAAGACAACACCGATTTGCCTCTTTTCATACACTTTGAACACATCCAGACAAACTTTGCCCACCTCACATTGGTCATGGGAACAGAGTCTGTGCCCATCCTTCTCAGACCATTGCTAGCCATATACCTTGATAATCTCTTCAACTCACCTATCACACGAGAAGGCAAGAGAGTAGATTTTGAACAAGTCATAATGGACCTTGAAAAAGACACTATCAGCTATGGTATCGAAGCCGGTAGTGGCATAGGAAATCCTGAAGTCCTTATTATCCGCATGGTGGTTGAAGCCGAGAAGTACGAAGTTGCAGTCCGTTGGTTAAAGGACTTACTCTGGGATGGGATTTTCGACCTGACGCGAATCAAAGCCACGACGACCAGACTCCTGGCAGAGATTCCCGATGAGAAGCGTAGTGGAAGCAGCATGCTTTATGCCGCCGAAATAATGCTCAACACCGCTCCCTCCTCCATCGCTCGAGCCCGAGGCACCCTTGTCCGCGCCGTCTACCTCAAACGCGTAAAGCGTCTCCTCGAGGATTCTCCCGAAACAATCCTCTCCCAACTCGAAACCATCCGTACCGCCCTTTGCCAACACTCCAACTTTCGCGTCCTTGTTATCGGCAATCTGAAAAAACTCTCCAACCCCGTATCTGCATGGAAAAGTCTGACCGCGCACCTCGACACCAGCAAACCCCTCACTCCGCTCGAAACCCGCCTCTCCCGTCTCAGTGACGCTGGCAAGAATCCCGGAAACCTGGCGTATATCATACCTCTGCCCACAATCGACTCCTCCTTCGCTCTCTCCGTCACCAAAGGCCCCAACTCCCTGGAAGATCCCCGCGTCCCTGCCCTCATGGTCGCCCTCTCCTACCTCGACGCCGTCGAAGGACCCCTCTGGACAGCCGTCCGAGGAACCGGTCTCGCCTACGGCACAAGTTTCTCCCGGCACACCGAGAGCGGCCAGATTTCCTTTGACATCTACCGCTCCCCCAACGCCTTCAAAGCCTTCAACACCAGCAAGACCGTAGTCGCGGATTTTGTCTCTGGAAAGACCGCCTTCGACGAACTCGCCCTCGAAGGTGCTATCAGTAGTATCGTACTCGGCTTCGCCAATTCTCAATCCACCATGGCCAGCGCTGCCCAAATGAGTTTCGTCCGCCAAGTCATCCGCGGCTTACCCGCTGACTGGAACGACGCCATGCTCAAAAAGGTGCGCGAGGTCCGCGTCGACGAGATCAGAGAGGTCATGGAAAGCATTGTTTTACCGGTGTTTGACGCCAAGACGGGGACCTTGATAGTAACATGTGCGCCGGTGATGGAAGAGGAGCTGGTGAAGGAGTTTGAGGGGTTGGGTTTTCAGCCCGAGGTTAAACCGCTGGCGTGGTTTCAGGATGATTATGGGTTGAAGGGGCAGGGGGGGGAGGAGGAGGAGGAGGAGGATGGGGAGGAGGGGGATGTGGATATGGAGGATGTGGATGAGGACGAGACGGAAGAGGAGATGGAGGAGTGAGCGGGATAAGGGTTTGAGCTGAGACGAGGGTATTAGGGGTAGACTAAAGGTATGATCCGTCTATAGATATAGAGTTCCCTGCCTGGTGATGAAAGTTGTTCCCAAATGAGCGGCATACTCACACAATCGTGGTATTCGGAATCCTAAGCTTGATGAGCACAAAGAAGTTTACTATTGGAAGCTAAGGCTTTTTAGATGTAGATCAAAGAACCGAAGTTATAAAGATTTTGTGGTCGGAAATGGCGACTACGTTTTCAACGTATCCAGCTAGTTGTATCGACTGCCCAGCCTGATTGCCTGATACTTCCCTAAGCGTTATTGGGAACTCAGGTTGACTAGATTCGAACGTAGACATGTCCAAAACCCAACCCAGCACGCCTCCCCAATGAATTCTATTGACCATGACCATCCCATCATAATTCGTCCCGCAACTCCACACCCTCACATATTCATCACTTCTTAGTAGAAATGCAACGTCGACTTTCTCTTCGTTACTATTTGCTACATCACCGTCTTTGTTCCTGGGGAATCCATCATCAAGATCTGCTGCTCCTCCCTGAGAGCTATTCCTTGCCTTGCTCCCTTCAGAGGGAGCAAGTTACTGTCATACTATTACTGTGCACTAACAAAATTGGTGGCAAGTTCTCACACAACACCTCCAAATCGCTCAAATACCCCACACACTCCTCCTCATTCTTGCACGTCCCCTCCACCGGACTCGGCAACGTTGTAAACAACACCGCCGTATCCTTACTCTGCTTTTGCATCAGCTCGTTCAATATCAAATGTTGCGCTCGACAGGGCAGATCGTTGAAACTGAGGGGCACGCTTTGTGGGAAGGGGAAGCCAGTGGCGGCATTGGAGGGTGTGGGAGAGGACGAGGAAGGGTTGTTGGGGTGTTTGTAGATGGAGGGGTGGCGACCAACGTGGGAGGGGGAGGAAGATTCTGTGAACATGATAGAGGGCCCGGGGCCATCTTCGCTAGCGACTGTTGTCCGCGGGACGGGATTCGAGGAGAAGCGCGCGGCGGCGGTTGAGTGACGCATTATGCGTGGGCGGGCGGTGAGAGAGGCTTCGGAGGGTTTGTCGGGATTGGAGATGGATGGAAGATCTTGCTTAGGAGGGGCTTGTGGGGTTGTTGAAGCTGTTTCTGATAATGTCGGCGGCTTCTTTTCATCCGTTGCGGTCAGAGCCTTCAAACGGCTTTCCTTGGGTGATGGTCTCGTTGGGGGTTTTGGCCCCCTGATCGAGTCTCCTTGGCTGCGTCTCCGTGTGATCCTTGAAGGAAAGTTCGAGACGGTAGTTTCACCGTTGCCTTGTTCCTCGAACTCGCCCTCATAGTCATCCATGTCGTTTTCAGTTGCGGCGCTCGCCTTACTTAGGGTTGAAGCCCTATCGCTATGACCGTTTTCCAGAATCTCACTATCCTCACTTTCAGAGTCCTCGCTTGCACTAGCATGACTCGCATGGCGATGAACAAGATCATCGTGTAATCTATGAGTCCGCATTGCTGGTCTCACTCCCCCTAGCTCACCGAAACCACTGATTGAACGCCGCCTCTTCGATTTTCGTATCAGCCTTTTGAGACCCTCAAACCTCTCTGCAGGAGAACCTCGTCTACCATGCTGGAAAGAGGAACTGGGCCAATTTGGCGTTGCACTCAGCAGTTCCCGCGCTTCTGCTAGCTCTTCTACCGCGCTCATGTCCTCACGGCGTCCTCGCAATTTCAAAACGTCTTGCCACCACTCCTCGTCTTTGAGAACATCGTGCACGGTTCTTTCCGCGTCCCTACCTACTGCAGCACTATCGCCGTTGACAATTAATTGGTAACTCTTGATTTCACCTGATGCAAGCCAGAAGACAAGGATTTCTGCTTGGATCCGGAGGTTATCCAGTAACGTTTTCACCCGGCCACGTTCCTCTTCAACGTCAGACTCGTACTCAACGAAGACCGCAACACGCAACCTATACACCTTTTTCCAGGCAGGCACAGTGTTAAGTATGCAACCAAGCTGGAGAATCAACGTATAAGTGTCAAAGTTCGTAGTCAAGATATTCTGCTTGTCTTCCCTACCACACATTGCGATTTCTGCTGACATCTGGATCGGCCACAGGTCGATGTATTTCCTTGTATTGCCTTCCGTAGGTCTTGGGAACTTGAGGTCTTTGAAGCCCTTTGCAACTGCTACATTAATTTGTAATTGTAGCAACAAATCCTCTAGGATTGCAACGTAACTTTGTATGCCTACAGCACCTTCAGTCCGGCAATTGTCCGTGGGGAGAAGCCCTTGCTGCTTCTCAACTCGTCTACCGTTTTCTTGGATTACTTGAGGATTATATGTGTTTCCTTGTTCCATTTCTGACGCTGGCATAGATGGTACATCGACGAGTGGTTGCGCCGCGCGGAACTCATGCATATTGTAAGCACCCATTACCACAATATTTGGTCGCATCCCGCCAAGCCCTGCGCTAAGGACTAGATTTCTAGTGCCCCATTCAACAGCAGGAGAGATTGCAATGTTCACAAAGGCTTTGACCTTTGAGAGATCAATGTATTTCTTCCAGGCTGCCTGCTGACGACGTGCTTCTGGTACAGCACTTCCGAAGTCGCTCGCCACAATCACGTGGGCTAAGATGAACAAGCCCCCTATTTAATTAGATTAATCTATGTGGCTCAAGCCTCAAATGGCGCCTACCTTTCTTCAAGGAGTTGCAGAACTGAGTAAGCTCATATTGGTGACGTGGATCGTTCACGAAAAGGAGGATTTGAGGCCGCCAAAATTTCACATGCTCCTGTCGAAGACGGAGAAGATATTTGCGAACCTGGTGGTAGATTAAACTTTGGGAGACATCTCCCCATGACTTCGGAGGTGAAGTGTAGTGAACAATAAGGAAAATAGATACCAGTAGGCTGATACATGTAATGGCATAGACACCATCGACGAAGAACATAGTGGCACCGCTAACAAGTGCACCGAATCCAGCAGTCCACCAATTGAAGTAGCGAAAGGAAGGCCGAAAATTCGGTGCCGAACTAATGGCAAGCAAGAAGCAAGCAACGTTCATGGTAACAAAGCACATCAGATAGCTCATGGTGATCAGGGTAGCAATCTGGTTCACATCACACAACATTGTAAGCTGGCCGATGAAATGTGTTACAACGATGGCATATGTTGGCTCATCATGACTCTTGGTACCTTGACCGAAAATAGAAAACCCAGGAAGGAGGCTATCACGTGCAAGGGCTTGTAGCAACTTGGCAGATCCGATCACACCCATAAGCGAGGAAAAGAACGTGGTTGCAAATTCTCCAAGGAGTATTAGTACGCCCGAGATGTTTGTCTGTTGAGCCCAGCAGACATTAACAGCCAATCAAAGTAGGGAGCTCTACACTTGCTTACGTTCTGAACAATGTTCGCATCGTTGTAGAAAGATTCTCTTGTGATCGTGGCAGCCATTGCAAGGATGACAAGTGTATAAGCCATGAATGTAAGACCAAGCCCACTGAGCGTGCCTTTTGGTATGGCCTTACTAGGGTGCTTAAGATCCCCAGACATACTTGCTCCACTGTAACATATCTTCGTGTTAGTCAAATACTCCACTGCAAACTGCTTATTGGGGCTGCCAAGCTTACGCGAAGATGCCCCCCGTTGCAGGAAATAGGATTCCAAAAAGGTGTTGGATGTTCTCCCTTCCATGTAGCTGGCTACCGTCCGCATGTCTGGTAAAGTTGGGTCGAAGATTGCCCATGAAAGTCTTCGCACTTATGCCAGTATATTCGATTCCTAGCCCACGAATTCGAAAAGGCTCCAGAACCAGGGCAGAGAATGGTATGCTGAAAGTAGCAACTAGCAGTATTAAGAGAAGGCCATTACTGCATCTTGCGAATAGGCCGCTGCCTGCCAGGCAGATAGCAGTGCAGATAACGAGGATGACTGTGGCCCAGAGATACTCCAGCCAAAATCCTTCAGGTAGCCACCGAGCCCAATCGCCTGAAAAGTCTCCAAAATTGTGCTTTACGCAGTCTACTAGACCAACAGCGTTCATACCAGTATTGAACACGAAACTAAGATAGAAGACCACGCCAATGGATCCCCCGAACTCGGGCCCTAAAGAGCGACTTATGAGATAGTAGGCCCCACCTCCGCGTACTGTCCCATTGGTAGCAATTGCAGATAAAGACAATGTAGTTATGAGATTAATTAAGTAAGAAGCTATTAGCATCCCCATCATGGCAATAACACCACTCTGCCCGAGAATGAACCCGAAGCGTAGAAACATCAAGATACTTAGAACGTTCAGGGTCGTGGGTACGAAAACTCCAGAAAATGTCCCAAGCTTGTCTGAGCCACCAACTGGTCTGGGCAATGACCCAATCCTTGGTGTCACGCTCTCCATCCCTTTCGCCTCTGGATGATTATGTATCTGTGCCGTCAAAGATGTGTCCGACAAAGGTAGGTGCCCGGATGTGCGCCTTCCACTAGCAGATCTTCTTGTTGGTGTTGGTGAGCCATTGCAAGCTCCAAATATTTTCTTCGTCGGCTCATGATGCCGTAGTGAGGGCTGAGAGTCGTAAGTCTGAGGTTCGTATGAGTTTTCGGAAACACCTGAATGCTGTGGTAGCGCTTGCTCTCGACTTGGAGAAGTCGCCATTTCGTCGGTGGCAAGAATTATGAGTAACAATCTCAACCTTCTTAGGGGATTCCTACAAGGTTGTTTCTGCCTAACCAGGCATGGCTTCAGTAGATTGTCTGTGGTTGAAGTCGACTTTTTCGTACTGTTACCCAGACCGGGAAATCAGCTCCTTGCTTCCAACATCTAAAAAACAGTTGAGCTGTGACATGCTACCAACAGGAGAGCATGTCATTGAAGCTGGCTTGGGACGGCGACGACACAGTAGAGACAAGCACCCAATTTCGATGAACTAAATCCGTTAAAGCCGCATCCGCTAGTTCGGCGATAAATGTTGTTTCGCTCCTGTCCATTCCTTCTTCAAGGTGTCTATGTCCTACAACGATCTTTACTACTGTAATACGCTGTTTCGTGTACTTTGACATAGCAATTACAATCTATTATCTCCAAGCTAACACCCTCTCTCGACTTTCGATTCGCCGGACCAGGTCACGCTGACACCTCTTATCTCGCGTGATCCATCCTCTGTTTGCACCGCAAGGAGAGCGGAGAACGACAATGGAATGCCGGTGACGCTGAAGGCTCATAGCTTTCATTCAATCGTAGCATTATCATTACTCTAGTGAAGCCAATCCTCGAATACGATAACATCCCATGTCGGGTCAACGCCATACCTCATCTCCTGCCAGGCCACGTCTGGTGCCCAGCTCCTCTTCACTTGAGAATTCCAGAGGCCGATCGCCAGCAGTGGAACCTGTTTCTCGAGCTACATCGACCGGCCGTCTAGCGTCATCGCCAGCTGCCTCAAGTGGCACAGTTGCTGCTCCACCTGTTCCTCAGGTCCCAACCCCTCGTCAGCTCGGCACAGGAAATCAAACGCCTCTCGCAGGGGCCGAAGGCTCCAATTCACTCCCGGGGCCAGGCCATTCGGCTCTTGCAGCGGCATTACAAGGGTCTTTGGGAAGAAGCCCGCCAAGATTTGGGACTCCACCGAGATTGGAGACACCTTCTTTTCAGCCCTTGGCGCCGGCTGCAGCAGGGGCAGCTTTACAAGACAGTGGAAATCAAAGTACTTACGGGTCTCTGGACACACGATCTGTACAGGGTGCGCATGACTGGGCCCCACCTGCGCCGAATGAGGATCCAGAAGTCGTGAAGAGGCATTTAGTACAACCATCAAACCTTGACAGCCGCGATGCGAGTTCCGAACGAACTCATATTTCACTACAGAACAAATCCTCTGAGGCCAGTCTAGGCCATGGGATACATAACAGCAACACAACAGGGCTTGGTGACGACGAGTTTTCGAGTCTACAGTTGCAAGGCGGCGACATTACCCGCCAGGTCTATAAGTGGACCGAGGATGCCGAGTCTCAGCGACATGGAGGACGCTTCAAACGTAGTCAAAGCTATCACGTATCTCGTCCGCAACCAGAAAGTTCTGTTCTCGACATTAATTCTATCAAGGTACCCGGTGGGTTCCGGAGAGATTACCTTCGGCGAAAGGCTCCAAGCCCATCGCCATTACGAGGGGGACAATCTGACGTCCTGGGGAGAGCTGGTCATGGAAGGCGGCAGCCTCGCTTCATTGCTAAGAACTTCATTGAATTTCTTACCATTTACGGTCACTTTGCTGGGGAGGATCTCGAGGATGATGACGAGGCTCTTGGACCAAACGAATACTTCTCTTCAGATACATACGAAGATGCCGAGTTCTTTGGTTCTGACGAGGGCGATGGAGAGGACCGCGAACCTGGTGAGGACAGCGCTCTGTTGACACCGGGCACACCAGGACGTCGGAAACGAAAACACAAAGAGCGAGGCACTACTGGTACGAATAGTGCTACCGGGGCTGCTCTGTTGTTACTCAAGTCATTCGTTGGGACGGGTGTGCTTTTCTTGCCCAAAGCATACCTGAACGGTGGTATGCTATTCAGCAACGTTGTATTACTCGGAATAGCAGCACTAAGCTATTATTGCTTCATCCTCCTTGTCAATACTCGCCTGAAAGTTGAAGGATCGTTTGGAGACATGGGCGGGATTTTATATGGCAAATACATGCGTGCTTTGATCCTATCATCCGTTGCTCTCAGCCAGATCGGATTTGTCTCTGCCTATATTGTCTTCACCTCCAAGAATTTGCAAGCATTCGTTCTTGCGATTTCCGAGTGCAGAACTTGGATAGACATCGAGTTTATGGTACTGATGCAGCTTATCATCTTCTTGCCGCTTTCTCTGATCCGAGATATCAGCAAACTCGGCGTGACAGCCTTGATTGCGGATGCTTTTATCCTTGCTGGCCTCCTCTATCTCAGCTACTACGACATCAGTACTCTTGCCAACAACGGAATCTCCGACATCGCCAACTTTAACCCTCGGGATTGGACTCTGTTCATTGGTACAGCCATCTTCACTTTTGAGGGCGTTGGTCTCATTATCCCAATACAGGAATCAATGATGCAGCCTTCCAAGTTCCCATCAGTACTCGGCGGTGTCATGATTGGGATTACTGCCATCTTTGTCGGAATGGGCGCTATGTCTTACGCTGCGTTTGGATCGGCAACGAAAACGGTGATACTACTGAATTTACCACAAGATGACAAGTTTGTTAATGCCGTGCAATTTCTCTACTCTCTAGCTATTCTACTTTCGACCCCGCTTCAGCTGTTCCCAGCGATCCGAATCATGGAAAATGAAATATTCAGCCGTAGTGGAAAATACAATCCGTATATCAAATGGAAGAAGAATATCTTTCGCTTCATCCTGGTCATGGTATGTGCGTTGATTGCTTGGGGTGGAGCCGGGGACCTCGACAAATTCGTAGCGATCGTGGGTAGCTTTGCCTGCGTACCTCTCGTCTACGTATACCCGGTGGGTGGTACTTACTTTGTACGCTGTTCCGCCCCTTGCTAATCCTTTGTGTAGCCCCTCCTTCATTTCAAGGCGGTGGCGGCAACCCGGAGGCAGCGGGTGGCGGACATCTTGCTGTGTACCTTTGGAGTTGTGGGAATGGTGTATACCACTACGCTCACTGTGAAGAGCTGGGCTGGTGGATCCGTCAAGGAGCCGGGCTATTGTGACCGATGAGCGACGTTGGGGTTCGGCGTTCCTAGACGGGTTGTGACTTGATATATTCTTACTGGTAGTCTGCTTCATTAGCGATGCATTGCGAGGAACTGGCAGTTTGTTTCGATAGCGATACAGCATACTCGGTTTTCCATCTGGCCTCTGTCACGACTGCCCGAGGCTCGTACTGGCACGAGCACACCCGTCCGCCGCGCCGCTTGACCAAATCAAAGTGGGTGTTTACTTCTCGGAGCAAAGCCCCAAGATTACAGTGAAATGGCGCTTTGACGTTCAGTTAAAACAATAGCTGAGTCTCCGTAGCTGGGGGGGGCGCCATGGCGTGTGAAGTGCAAGGCACAAGGAGGCACTCGGTGGACCGGCCTAAGTAGTAATATTGCAAGTGGTCGGTTGGCCTAAACACTGAACACACTTGATCCAGTCGCTATGGATAATGGAGGAAGGACTTGATGGTACCTGAATGGCAGTGCTTTGGCCCCCCAAACGACAACCCCGACCTCTCATACATTAGCAAGGTACGTAGTAAGAGCAGGCTAAAACCTGGGGTACGTTATCTGCTTCTTGAACTAATCGGGCGCAAGCCTTTTCCCGTGGTACACATGGCCCCCATGCACAGGTAGGTAGGTAATACAGTACAGTCAAAGCTGCCTACGACGGAGGTGGCAAATCGGCTCCCCAATTCCGTAATATAGAGATTATCTGTTATTCATATTTGTTATACTATTAAGCACCCATGGGTTGCCTCAGGAGTGAGGACCTCAGACGTGTTTCCGTGGCTAAGCCCCTTCGGGTTAACCACTTTCCCTAAGCCTCTTTGGGTTAGCGACCCTCTGGATGACTAAGGTACCTACGGGTAACACATGTAAGCAAGGTAGCTAACCCAAAGGGGCTTAGTTGAATTTACACGTCTGAGGAGTGAGGACCCAAGGCCTCGAAACCCTAATCACGGATTTTGCTTCAACAATGCCGATTCGGCCAACGTAACAATTCCCTGGCTGCAACATCCAGGTCCCGACAATTTCCAATCTGATATATCAAAAAAATGGCGACGGAAACATTCGTCTCATCCGCCAGCCCGAGTGATTTCCAACCGAACCCAAGGCAGGTTAAGCTACAGTTGACAACCCGCAATGCCGACATCTCATTGCCTGAAAAGACAGGCCCGATTCTCGTAAACACACGTAATCCAAAAGCCAAATTTCAGAAGCAGAGAGCAGCGCTGATAGTAGGATAGATCTACGTCGTTATGCTCTCTCGACTCTCGTCAATACCCTCCTTGAAACCGAGAAGCCCATACCCTTCGAATTTCTCATCAATGGTACATTCCTTCGAACTTCGATAGATGAATACCTCACATCAAACGGCATCTCGTCTGAGACAACGCTCACTGTCGAATATGTGCGCGCCATAATACCGCCCCTCTATCTAGCATCTTTTAAACATGATGACTGGGTAAGCTCAGTGGACGTCCTCTCTAGCACATCGCCCGCAGGACGACGGGCAGGCAGTGCGGGAAAGCAACTCCCTGGACAAGAAAGAATACTCTCCGGAAGTTATGATGGACTCCTGCGTGTATGGAACCTGTCCTCTGAAGTCCTAGCAACCTCATCCCCCGCAAGCAGCGGCGGCCACACATCTACAGTAAAATCCGCAAAATTCATCTCTCCCTTTCAAATCGCATCCTCAAGCCTGGACCGCACAATCCATCTCTGGAAATATTCCGAAGACCCCTCCTCCTTCTCCGCCTCACTGACCGCCCACCTCGAGCTCTTTGGCCACAAAGCCTCCATTGACTCCCTCGCCGTCCACGCACCCTCCAACCGTATCCTCTCCGCCTCTGCAGACCACTCCCTGGGCCTTTGGTCCACCAAGAAGTCCGACGCCCCTTCCGCACCAGCATCCCTTATCCCCTCCTCCACGTCCCGGAGCTCAAAACGCCGAAAAACCGGACCTGCAACATCGACGCCCCAACGCGGTCCCCTCTCCCTCCTCAAATCCCACTCTGCCCCCGTCTCCGCCACAATATTTGCGCCGAACGACCCCACAGTCGCATATTCCTCCTCCTGGGACCACAGCCTCAAAACCTGGGATCTGCCTACCAGCACCCCCGTCGACACCCGCCTAACCTCCCACTCCCTGCTCTCCCTAACCGCTCTCCCCTCCCTCAACCTCCTCGCCGCAGGCACCTCAGCCCGCCACATCACCCTCATCGATCCCCGCGCCTCCGCCACGACCATCACCGCATTGACGCTCCGGGGTCACACAAACGCGGTGGTGAGTTTAGCCGCAGATCCAGAGAGCAGCTACGGCTTAGTCAGTGGGAGTCACGACGGGACATGCAGGGTTTGGGACGTCCGGTCTTCGAAGAGCGAGAAGGATGGTCGGGTCGGGGAGAGTTTGTTTGTCATTGAACGGGAGAGCGTCAAGGGGGAGAGGAGGAGGGTGGGAGGTGAGGGGGTGAAGGTGTTTGGGGTGTGTTGGGACGAGGGTGTGGGGGTTGTGAGTGCGGGGGAGGATCGGAGGGTGCAGGTTAATCGGGGGAAGGGCGTGGTGCGTATGAGCGAGAAGCAAACGTTGACAAATTGATATTTGAGTCCATATGATTCTTTGGGAGACTTCCTGTGGACGGTGCTCTTTGCGGTCAAATGCTGTCGCTGTGAGTATGATGCCCAAGTCTGTACACGCTGAACTTCTGACGCCTCCAACGCCGATACCCCTTATGCTCTTACTATGCCCCATCTGCTACTATCCTACGCCCCTAAGACAGCGAACGAAATCGATCAATCCGGTTCAATTTATTCGCCGTCGCCGTCTGCAATCCAACCCATCAGTCTCTCAAACCCCCACTAACCAAAACAAAACACCAAACTCACCTGCGTCCTAGTCCTCTGCCCTCTAACCGGCATCCCCATCGCATGCCTCCTCCCGCGATAGCTCCCCATGTCCCTCAACCTAGCAATATTATCGCGAATCTCCCTCCGCAAATCGTTTTCGATCTTCATACTCGACAGTTCGGCGGTTAGGTCGAGGACTTTGGAGGGGGAAATGGCAGAGAGGCGCGCGGTGGGGTGGATGTAGAGTTTGGAGAGAATGCGCTTGGAGTGGATGGGGCCGATGCCGAAGAAGGATTGGAGGGATTTCTGGGAGGTGGTCAGGGGGAACAGGGAGAGAGGAAGGAGGTGAGGGGAAAGAGGTGGATGCGGGACCGAGAAGAGGGAGATTAGGATAAGGAGTCAGAGTTTATAGTAAGTAGAAAGAGGAAGACGGTCGGTGAGGGAAAAAGATGGGAGCTACCTTGACAAGAAGGGATTCGGGGAAGTTGTTCCCTAGGATGAAGACCTATGAAGGGTCAATGACAGCTTGGTTATCCAATCTCTTGAAATAGCAGTACCATTATGGCTCCTTATGAGCTTTTGCGGGGTTGTGATCAGTGTAAGATGGTGGATTGAGTTGATCACACAGAAGTTTGAAATCGCAAAGAGGCATAAAAGGATATCGACCCTGGATGATCCGTTCCGTCGCTAGCGCGTTTCGGCAGCTGAAGGACACCTCTTGGGGAACTCTCGACCACCATCCTTAAGTACAGATCTACTCGGCCATTGAACATTCTTCAACATGGCAAACCTCCAGCGAGCAGTCATTTCTGTGCTGCTTATTCTGACTGCCGCCTTCCTTTTCCTTGCTCAAACATCCCAAGCAGCTAAAGGGCCTAAGATTACCCACAAGGTATTTTTGAGAATCACATCCGCTCATAATTCAGCATGCTGATGGAGCTGTTACTAGGTCTATTTCGACATCACTCATGGAGATGAACCACTCGGCAGGGTTGTCATGGGATTGTATGGAAAAACTGTGCCCAAGACTGCGGAGAACTTCCGTGCTCTCGCTACTGGCGAGAAGGGCTTCGGATTTGAGGGCTCGGCTTTCCACAGAGTCATCAAGCAATTTATGATTCAGGGTGGTGACTTCACCAATGGCGACGGTTAAACACAACGTTTCCTGCATGAAACCTGGGGTATGCTGATACTTGTTTAGGAACTGGTGGGAAGTCCATCTACGGGGCTAAGTTCCCCGACGAGAACTTCAAGTTGAAGCATACCAAGACCGGTATGCTTAGCATGGCGAACTCTGGAAAGGACACCAACGGATCTCAGTTCTTTATTACCACCGCCATCACTTCGTAAGCTCGCTTAGCCTTCTAAAACCTGAAAAACCTCTCTAACAATCGAATACAGATGGCTTGATGGTAAACATGTCGTGTTCGGAGAAGTCTTGGAAGGCTACGACATTGTCGAGAAGATCGAGAATGTGCCAAAGGGCTCAGAAGACAAGCCCACAAAGCCTGTCAAGATTGCAAAGAGCGGAGAGTTGGAAGTACCAGAAGAAGGTACCCACGCGGAACTCTAGATTAGCTTTCTCTACCTCTTACATATCCGTCGTAATGCTCTGGAATTGCTGATGCTTCCGTTCCTCTATCAAGAACTCATCGGATCGGCACTCCCAGCAATCGAAGGCGACGAGTTGGACATAACATTACCTCAAGCTTTGAAGCAGCCAGAACAAACAGAGGTTGAGGTTACCCAATCGGCGGATAGTCTTGGGTTGAGTTTGATGCAAAAGCTGATATTCTTTGGGATCATCTGTGGGGCTGTTGCATACTTTACCAAGACTCGGAAAAGCAGTATTGCAGGAGAGAAGAGCCTGGCTTGAGAGCAGGTGTTATATTTGTGTTTCAACTTTCCGCCTTCCTGATATCGTCCGTTCTAAGTAACAGCAACATTGATTATCTTTCAACCGTGTGACGTCGTCGCTTTGAGTTATGTTGATTCGTACGGACGCATAATCTCTAAGGTATCCCGAATGAGGTGAAGTGAATCACATCCGTGACTGCCTTATCAGGGTCCAGTTGAAGGAATCTTGATAAGGCTGAGAATTAGCGCGGATTCGCTTGCTAAGCGTAGAAATCTTAAGACAATAATTTTTGCCCTCAAGAAAACTTCTTGCACCTCGACACCTCCCACCTACGTTACCATATTCGTGACACATATCGACACGTCTAGACTCCTCTTGCGTTTGAGCGTAGTTCAACACCGGTATCACATTCCTTTTCTTTCTTCGCTTCGAATAAGCAAGGAGGATCTGATCCGTCAACTTTCACCACACTCCGGCACTTCCCTTCGTCTTTTCAAGGTCTCACCACTATTAGAATTCTACTTGAGCTTTCCAAAGCTTGCAGAATCTCCTTAGACGTTAACAAGGCAAATGTGAGTGATCATCTTCCGGTGTGTTGTCTCGAGGGGTAGTCACCAGGTTCTTATCAGTTGAAGCTAAGAATTCATGTAGCGGATCACCTTATTTCAAATTATAGCAATCTATCGTGCACACGAAGCATCATGGCAGATCAGCTTAATATGAACGGCCTGTCTCTAGCTGATTCCCAGCATGCCGCTACAAACGGCATTTCCGGTCGTTCGACGTACATTCCACCTCACATGCGTGGTGTCAGCCAGGGACCCCCACCATCAATGGATGGACCCCCACCACCTCACATGAATGGTGACCTTAACAGCAGCGTGTGGAGCGGGCCAGCCAGGTATGTTACCGCCTTATTCGTCTTGCTTTGACGCCCTCTTCCTTTAGACTAATCAAGTATTACTATCAAGCGATGCTAGAAACGGACCAGGGGCTCCTCCCAACTGGGCCAACGCACCAAACTTTACTCCACGTACTGGAGGGTATGGAGCGCCAGCTGCTCCTGGTGGATGGGATAACAGCAGCGCACCTCGATTTGACCCGAATGCTTACGGCTCCCGTGGAGGTTCCAGCTCATACGGTGGGGGCGGTGGCGGATCTGCCCGTGGATCTGGTGATGGTCAATGGAGAGACGGCAAACATATACCAGGGCCAGCTAACCCACGTGTTGAGCGTGAGCTTTTTGGTGTCCCTAACGATCCCACAAAGCTGCAAACCGGAATCAATTTCTCCAACTACGATGACATACCCGTCGAAGCATCTGGCCACGACACCCCTGATCCCGTTTTACAGTTTACCAACCCTCCTTTAGACGATCACCTACTCTCGAATATCAAGCTTGCTAGTTATAAGACGCCAACACCCGTGCAAAAATATTCCATTCCTATTGTTATGGGTGGTCGAGATTTGATGGCTTGTGCTCAGACTGGTTCTGGCAAGACTGGTGGCTTTCTTTTCCCCATACTATCTCAGGCCTTCATCAACGGCCCGTCGAGCGTGGCTTCACAGGGAGCTAGTGGTATGGGTTATCGTTCGCGGAAAGCCTTACCTACATCCTTAATCTTGGCTCCCACTCGTGAATTGGTGTCTCAGATTTATGACGAGGCTCGAAAATTCGCTTATCGGTCCTGGGTCCGCCCTTGCGTGGTTTATGGAGGAGCCGACATCGGATCTCAGCTACGTTCCATGGAGCGAGGATGTGATCTTCTTGTTGCTACGCCAGGTCGTCTTGTCGATCTTATTGAGCGTGGTCGTATTTCTCTTGCGAACATTAAATACCTGGTTCTCGACGAAGCAGATCGTATGTTGGACATGGGTTTTGAGCCGCAGATTCGTCGTATCGTCGAAGGAGAAGATATGCCCGGTGTTCAAGGTCGTCAAACCCTCATGTTTTCGGCTACGTTCCCCCGTGACATTCAGATGCTCGCTAGAGACTTCCTTAAGGACTACGTTTTCCTTTCGGTCGGTCGTGTAGGCTCAACTTCCGAGAACATTACACAGAAAGTCGAATACGTTGAGGACCCCGATAAACGTTCAGTCCTACTTGACATCCTTCACACTCATGGAGCTGGCCTTACTTTGATCTTCGTCGAGACTAAGCGAATGGCTGATTCGCTGTCAGACTTTCTCATTAATCAGTCTTTCCCCGCGACATCGATTCATGGTGACCGCACGCAGCGTGAGCGCGAGCGTGCTCTCGAAATGTTCCGTAACGGGCGCTGCCCTATCTTGGTCGCTACTGCGGTCGCTGCTCGAGGTTTGGATATCCCCAATGTCACCCATGTTGTCAACTATGATCTCCCAACTGATATTGATGACTACGTGCACCGCATTGGTCGTACTGGACGTGCTGGCAACACTGGCATGTCGACTGCGTTCTTCAATCGTGGCAATCGCGGCATTGTTCGAGATCTTCTTGAGCTTCTTAAGGAGGCCCACCAGGAAGTTCCCCCCTTCTTGGAGAACGTCGCACGTGAAGGTGCCGGCTTTGGCGGCAGCAGTGGACGTGGTGGCCGTTCCGGAGGTGGAGGCCGTGGGCGTGGCAGTAGTACCACTCGTGACTTCCGTAAGATGGGTGGAGGCGGTATGGGTGGTTCTGGATATGGTGGAGGTGGGTTTGGTGGCCCTCCAGCCGGCGGCTATGGCGGTAAGATACCCATTAACGCCTTTTGCTCTTCACCGCTAACTAGTCACAGGCGGCTATGGTGGTGCCGCTCCAGCTTATGGAGGCGGTGGAGGCTATGGAGGAGGCTTCGGGGGCAGTTATGGCAATCCATCTGGACCCGGAGGCCAATCTTCCTGGTGGTGAATGTCTTGAAGCTTCATCGATATGGCTTTGATGGAGCTTCATATACCGAAAGCAATTCTTCCACACCGACAACACCAGGTATCCTGTTCTGCCGAGTCAGACACAACCTCACGAATCCCACTTACACATTCTTCCCTCAGCCTTGCAATTCTTCAAGTTCTCCAGGTCGCATTTCAATAAATTCATTTTCACTCATCTTCGACGGCCTATCAAACAATTCGCTCTCGGACTTCTAGGACCTCGTTCTGGCCTTCGTGATCGTCTTCATGCGGCAAGGAAGGCGCTCTCGTCGATTTGCATATCTTAGATCTTGTCGGCTTATACCCGGGTTCGCAACTGGCCTCACACATCCGGCATGACTTTACTCTCATGGGATTAAAGAGGGCTCTCGGAAGCTGGTAGATTGGCATCGTCGCCAATGCGGGCGTTTCATCATATGCACATCTTGCCACAATCGTGGTGGCACCATATCGAGTCTCTGGCGTATCCGCGAAAAACGAACAATACGGCATCCCCATAGATTTCTATCCCTTTCAGAGCGATATCCAACGTGCTTTCTTTCGGCTTGGTTTATTCTAACTAAGCTTTGCGGTCTAAAAGCGACACCTCTAGCCTTCGATCACCATAATCCTTTATTAAGTCTAACACATCTAGATGAAGTCCTTCGAGCCTACGGAGGGCTGGGTGTTTTGACGACTTTATTAGCGATAGACGGCATCTGCGATTGGCGTTCATGATGGGCATACCCAGCGTTGCTCGGTTATGAGCGCACGGTCATGTTTGATGTTTGGGAAACGCTCTCAGCCGTACTTTGAGCAGCCGGCGATGCCTGTGAAGGCTTATAGACAGCAGGCAGCATGTCGCTAAGCCAGACAATCATAGGATTCGATGATCTAGGGCTTGGGAATTACCCCCGAAAAAGCAGTATCGGATTTCGTAGCTCGATCAGCAATACAAATTTGCATTTATCTAGCTTCCCAACTGTTCAAGATGTGATCGTGACCGTGACCGTGGAGCGTCGCAACATGACTGTGGCACCTTGCTGCTTGGAGCTCAAACTGGTGTACCGTGTAATCCACGACGTGAGGCTCTCAAATCACGCTAATTGTCGGCGCTCGGGCCAAGATTCTCACGATGCTTTATCTGGAATCCCGGCACCAAGTCAATCCGGCCCTGATGAGCGCATCCATCCAACATGACCTACAAATGGTTATGCACAGAGTCGTTTCTCTAGGTGGAGTATCGTCACGGCAGATGACCATTACCCCCCCAACCTTGGTCAAAAGCTTGCCTGCCACAGTGCAACAGCTGCCAGCAAGGATGACGACGTTGGGATATTGTCCATAAAGATCATGACCGCAACTCTTGAGTCCGTGCATAGTCCGCCACTCAAAGAGCGCAGCGCTTTGTTCGATCCGCAATCGTCCAGCCCCGTATTCTCCAACTCTGAAATGGAAGTTGAATCTCGAGGAAGGCGGCATGCTGCCTCTATCTCTTCGCCCATCCGGACCGACGAACCAGATCCGAGACAAAGCTTGCAGCATGTACTTGCTGCTGCAGAACCTGCACCAAGATACCGTCGCCCACCAGGAACACCTGTGGTTACAAAATCTGGTACTGCGCCGAAGGGCGGAATGATCTGGATACAAGAGGGGGGGAAAGAACAGGCGGAGGACGAAACCAGCGTTCAGAATGACTCCTACACCCGAGCAGCTGAGGTCAATCCCTCACACACCATGACTGTCGCGCACACTCGACGTAATGCCAATGGCACCATTGGCTCTGTGTACTCAGGAAATAAGATCAGGCATTTAAAGAAGGAAGATGGCATTCCGCTATGGAGAAGAGACATACAGTTCGCCTTTCTACGTTGCGTCTTCGAAGACAAGACGCCTGTATTTACAATGGCTTCAGATGGATCGAGGGGTTATACATTTGCGGACATATATATAGATGCAATGGCCAGAAGCAGTAAGACGAGCAGAATACTCAAGGACAAGCTCACGACGGACCGAACAGCTGCTCTGAACATGGCAATGGTTTGCTTGTTAGTCAATGTTGGTAGAATGAACACTACTCTTAACTGTAAGGGACCCCTGAATGGGCGGAATCATTTACTCCGCTAACTGAGCTTAGTCTTCCCTGAAATGCGTGCTCAACTTCGAACATATCATTCCATTCCCTCCTTACAAGCTCACCAGGACCCAAACGCATACAAACAGTTGCAGGATGCACCTCGACTAAAGTCGATACTCAAAGGTGCCTCTGAAGACATGCACCAACCCAGCACAATCGAAAAAATAAAGGCGTTCCCAGTTCCTCGAACCAATCCCGTTAATCTCATATTCGTGCTCTCCCAGTACGCCCCTAAAATATCGGAAACCCACTTCTTTCCGCCAAGAGATTTCTTCGATTTGGTCATGCGAGGTACCTTGAGCAGTCGGAGTAGGGCAAAGGCCTTCCTCTGGCTCATCTGGTATTATTTAGAGAGTGATTTCTCGGGCCAAGCAGCGGAGAACAACCCATTTGGCCGAGGGCAGCATGGAGATGCTACCGGTGGGCTACCTTTAAAGGTTCCTCCTTTCGAACATCTGACGGAGGAGCAAGCAAACGCAGAGAATGTGGATACAGAGTCAGAAAAGGCGTACGGGGAGATGAAGAGACAAGAAAGGAAACGTATCTTGGAAGAAGATGAAACAGTTGGGCCACCTATGAAGAGAGGCAAAAAGGGTACGTATTCAGACAAGCGACGTTCACCACTACTAGTTAAAAGTGTTTGAAGCATAACCGCTAGGTCCGGGCGCTACTGAAGTCGGTTATGCTTTGAACACTTTTGATTAATAGTGGTAGTTGAGTTGACAACCCGAAGCATCTTTCACATATATTCTTCCGTTCGCAAATTTCCTATTCCAACAAAGCTAATCTACGCCTAGGCCAAAATTCTACGGTTGATGAAGGTGGGCCACTTCTTCTTTCAGATACCGATCATACACCATCGCCTCCACCTATGGTTGTCGTGCCGTCAAAGCCGATGGAAGATGGCTATGAAGGTAAAGAAGTTACTATGAACGGCAAAATCGACGAGTCTTCTCCTATCATACGCCATGACACTGGACGTCATGTAGGAGATAGACACGAGTCATCGAATCCTCAACGTATAATCTTCAAGACGCGCATGGACCATATCCCGAATTTGTCACCTGCGGCACCACCCGGCCTAAGCCATCCAGTCCTTCATACGGGTAACCCCAATAACGCAAGCCAGCGGCGACCCCGCCCAGAAACTTCGCACCAGAAAGCGGTGAATATGAACAGGAAGATGCGTATCGACCATATCCTACACCAGCAAATTTCTGTGGAACATAGCATAGCCCGTAGAAGAAAGAGAGCAGAAAGTAGCTCGTTCGGTTTTACTGCGATGAAGCGTATCAAGGACTTACCAGACGATTACGATACCGAAGATGAGCGTGCCGAGCGTACTTGGGGTCCTGGTGGTTTACTACCAAATCCAGACGAGACGGAGGATTTCGGCGCAGAAGCATTGAGCCAAAAGAAGTCAATCGACCGCGCTATCAGAAGACTAGCTCGGGACGAGGTGGGAGGGACTTTAGGGGGGCTCGTCAAGGGCTATCGACGGCGAAAGAGGAAAGCGAAGGGCTACGGCGAGGACGAGGAAACTGCGGAACGTATGTCAAGGAAGCGCCTCAAGCACAGCGACAACCAAGGCACGCGGGTGGACCGGAGCGGGGATGACGAAAGGCATGAGGAGGGTCTGGATGATCTGGATCTGGATCTGCTTGGAGAGAGTCGGGATGATGATCAGATGACAGATGATGACAGTGGACTGGAAGACAGTGAGGGAGAAGGGGAAGACTTGAGTGAGGAAGATGCGATGATTGAGGATTAGGTACTATGGTTATTATGGTTAGGATAGGGGAATCAGGAACCGGTCACGGAGGAGTACACAGAATCGTGCTCTACTGTAGGACACACGGTTCCCCACGGGCCGATTTGGATTACATTCCAACCTTACAGATTAGGGAGGGTGGGGAGGGCTGAAGGCTCAAGGACTTTTTCGAACATTGTACAGAGTAGAAGTCTCACACAAAGTCAATCTACCTACCTCACATTTCGAGTGTTTATATTCAATTTTTGAATTACTGTATTCCAGCAACTGGCGGGGGGGGGGGTGTTTGGCGGTTGAGGAACTGCAGGGGGGGGATTCTTCGTTGCAGTCATTTTCACATGCTTATGCTTGGAGGGACGGCGGACCATCACATGCCCCAACAACTTTGCGCTGTCAGCAGCTTTTTCAATCTCTCCAGCTGGAGAAGTCTCTATTCCGTACTGTACGGAATACTCGTACCTCTCAACCCTTACTAAGCATGCATTCCCCCTCTCCTCATCCCGAATACGAACGATAATACCCAACACTTACACCGACCACTCTCTATCTCTATCTCTATACTCTCTACTGTCTTCAACCCACCTGGACTATATATCATTGCAAGCTCAAGCTTTTTCATCGCATCATTCATGATCCCCAATTCCGGTAGAAGGGGATAACAGCTATATCCATATAATTATATGCTCCCAGAGAGACAGGCAATATACCTACCTACCTACCTACCTTCCAACACGTAAATCCCCAGCAATGATGAACTCCCCACCGTTGCTCCGCCCTGAACCGCGCCGCTCCTTTCAGCTCACACCGACCTCGACCGGCTCCTCGGCCCCGCCAACACCCTCTCGAACCTCCAGCGACTACTCCCGCCTCGAAGCGGAAGCAGACGGCGACAAAACTGCGAGCAGGACACGTTCCATCCTCAATCTCACCTCCTCAACTCTCTACGGAATTTACTCCCCTTACGGTAATGAGAACGCTCCGGCGACTCCCTGGGGTACCGGTGCTCAGACACCCTCCTTACGTACCAATGCCGACAACTTGAAAGTACCCAGTATTGGTGCATTTCCTCAGCCTAAGCTACAGAGATCACCATCCTCCCACCATCACCCTCACATCTATCGCGACCGTGTCATGCCACTTACGCTGCGGACAATACTGCTTTTCTTCTTCGGCGTAGCATACGGGCTTATCACCACACAACTGCATGACACCCAACAGGTGGCACCGGTGAAGATGGAAGGCATTGAGGGCTACTCGTGGCGATATTTGACATCCTGGGGCGTTGCTGGTATTCTACTGGGAAGTTTGCTCCCATGGGTCGATATACTCTGGGACGAGGCTTTGGGCAAAGACACGGATACCACAGTCCCCAAGAAACAACCAAAAGAGTCCAGAACCAGCGCCGAAGATGACGAGAATCCCCTCTCCTCGCCAGGAAGCGACCTAGGTGCAGACTGGAACCCCGTCGTCCGCAGCATAGGCGCATTTATTGGCATTGCATTCGCCATCGTAAGGCCTTCCCGTCACCCCGGCCCCCCCCCTTCAAACCATCCCTCATCGTTCATATCCAGCTAACCCCTTCCCTCTCAAGCGCAAACTCCCCTGGCAATCCACCCTCCAAGTCTCCCTCACCCTCGCCCTCGTCAACCCAGTGCTCTGGTACCTAGTCGACCGTTCCAAACCAGGCTTCCTACTCTCCGCCCTCGTCGGCATCGCCGGCACCGCTGTCCTCCTCGGCCTGAACCCGGACATGGTTCCTGCCCCCCCTGCTGCTGCGCCCTCGCCTTATGCCGGCGCCGCTGCGGCTGCGGTGAATATGTCGTATGAAAGAGTGGGGTATGAGGGGTTTGTTAGTAATGAGATTGTTGGGGTAGGGACGTGGATTGCGAGTGTGCTGTTTTGTAGTTGTGTGTGTTTTGGGAATATTGGGAGGAGGTTGGCGGTTGGGGGGCTGGGGAGGAGGGGGAGTATCTCGTAGGGGACTCCTCGGCGATTGTGTGGTTGGAATCTCTGCTCTGCGCTGCTCTGCATCTCGTAGGATGGGATGGAAAGGATTTATAGTCCGAATACCCCGATGGTCCTTAAGCTTTGTTATAGATTGTGTTTTGGGAAGGGACGTAGTTGAGTAGTCTGACTATCTCAACACATTCACATTCTTCATTCTCATCAATCCCCTATCCTCATCACTCCCACTTGAAACCCATTTCCCCAACCACCCCCATCCTTCGACCCACTTAATCTAATGATGGAACAACCTAACGCTCTGCTCCACAAACGTAATCCCCAAGCCCTGCGCCGCATCAAACACCGCCTGGTCGTTCTGACTCCCCGTCGGCGCTGCAATGTACCGCACGCCGGAGCGGGCGGCGCGGTGGATGTTGTCCGTAAAGGGGAACTGGTGGTGTTTCGGGCTGGTTAGTCAATGGGGTAGTAGATATTGTAGGTGTGAGAATGCTGGGAAAGGTGAAGTAAGAATGGGGAACGGGGAAAGGGGAAAGGGGAAAGGGGAAAGGGGGGGCTTACGAAAGCGTCGCTGGACACGACAACGTCTTTCAATTGCTTGAGCCATGCATCCCGCTCCTCGGCTGTGAATGGAGTGGGGACTTCCTCAAAATTGCGCTCGTAGTCTTCCTTTTCCATGGCGGATCGGGGCGTTTGCCCGCTGCACAGCATATCAATCGCATTGCTCTTATCCGGTCTCTTCGCGCCCTTCTTCCACCGTAGGCCCAGCGCCCGCTCATGAAACCGCATCCACCAATTATCCGCCTTGTCGCCCGCTAGTCTCGTGCAGTGAATACGGCTCTGCTGGCCGGCGCCGAGGCCGATAACTTGCCCGTTCAGGGCGTAGCAGACGGAATTCGACTGCGTGTATTTGAGCGCGATAGTCGCGACGGTGAGATCGCGGAGGGCGGAAGAGGGAAGCGGGGGGCTGTCTTTTGGGGTGATGATGGCGGAGAAGGTGGAAGCGGGGGCAATGGAGACGTCGTTGCGATGCTGTTGGAGCTGGACGCCGTGGACCGTGCGGGTTTCGGTGGGGGGAGGGGTGTACGAGGGGTCGATTTGCAATATCATGTATTTCCCGCCTTTTTTCTTCGAGAGGATCTCTAGAGCTTCGGGCGAATATGCGGGCGCGATGACGCCGTCGGAGACTTCGCGGGAGATAATTTTGGCGGTCGGGACATCGACTGTGTCGGATAGGGCGATGATGTCCCCGAAACTTGACATCCTGTCCGCACCGCGGGCACGGGCGTAGGCTTGCGCTAGGCCGGAAGTCTCGAGGCCCTCGATGTCGTCGACCATGCAGACGTGGCGTTCTTTGTCGTTCATGGGCACGCCGATGGCGGCGCCGGCGGGCGAAACGTGCTTGAAGCTTGCTGCGGCGGGGAGGTTAAGGGCTTCTTTCAGTTCTTTTACCAAAGGCCAGGCATTGAGCGAGTCTAGGAGATTAATGTAGCCGGGGGAGCCGCAGAGGACTTTGAAAGGAAGTTGGCCGGATTTGACGAATGCGGAGGCGGGTTTCTGGTGCGGGTTTGCCCCGTAGCGGAGGGAGAGATGTTTGATGCCATCGCCAGCGTACTTTTTGCGGAAGAAGTCTGCGATTGCGGCGTCGTAGTCTGCGGTGTGCTCAAAGGCCTTTAGGGCGTACAGTTGCCGACTCCTTGAGGTGACTTCTCCTTTGCTCAATTCTTGCAAGAATTCGGGATAGTCTTCTGGATCGCTCAGGATCGTGACTCTAAAGTGATTCTTTGCGGCAGCTCGGATGAGTGTTACTCCTCCCACATCGATTTCCTCCACAGCCTCTGGGATAGTAACGTTTATCTTCGCAATGGTGTCCTTGAATGGGTACAGGTTACAGACCACATAGTCTACTTTGTTGATATTCTGCTCCGCTAGGTCCTTTTCGTCCGATGCAAGGTCTCGTGCAAGAATTCCGGCGTGGACTGCAGGATGAAGGGTCTTGACCCTGCCTGACAGCATTTCTGGCGCATGGGTGATAGCTGATACATCCCTACCCACGGCCCCATATCTCAGTACCTACCCTCAATCCTACTAAGATTTTGGATCTGCACTCACTCCACGTCGAATCCTGCTTCCCTAATCAATTTTGCAGTTCCTCCGGACGCCAACAGTCGTATGTTGTGCTTGATCAGCCCTTTTGCTAGATCTAGTAGTCCGGTCTTGTTGTAGACGGAGAGAATGGCTAGATGTGAGACAACAAACATGTCAGCCACAATTCCCCAAGGCAAGGTGACGTCCGGCGCAACCATGGCTCACTCACCAGTCTTTTGCTGCCCTCCGGAAGACATTTGGAATGGAAGAAAAGATAAAATGCACAGTTGCTTCGCAAGGAATAAGAAAGGACTACAGCTTCAATTGATTTTGTGTTCAATATCTCAGGAACAATTCTCAACTTGCAACAAAAAATTGCTGCATTGTCGTTCCATAATGTTTGTGGACATTTCTATGATTACCTTACAAGTTACACAGAGCCCGAGGGGCCAATGACGCAGTTTTACCGGATATTACCGAATTTTACCATTAGCCGTAACCAAAATTACCCGCAATATCAAAATCCTCGGCACCATCAGATCACCTTTTCTTTCCATATGAACAACGCAAAAACCAACATTCTCAATAAAAGCGTTCCTGCGAGCAGACTAACCTCCGCAAAGGGGGAGTCTCCATGACCCACGGAAATCGTCAAGTAGAATGGAGAGTGAAAGTCACAACTGTTGATCTTGGGTGCGGCGCTTCCCTCTCGCTCCGTGGGGAGGGCCGCAATGATTGGCTGTACATTTAACAGCTTCCAAGGTCGAACTCTTGATGCTTCCATATATTTACGGGCACCATTCGAGAGATCTATAAACAATCTTACGATGTCAGCGATGTTCAACCCCGGATGGCATGGACTGAGTACCATGGAAGCTAGGTCTTCTTTGAAGTAGCTTTATGGTTACTCACCTGTTGTTAGAATCATTCCAAATGCAATGAAATCATGGAACATTGGAATGTGAAGGCTGGTGGATGATTTATGACTTTGGTAATATACAAGCAGATTCGCCTTTTGTCACCATAGCTCGAATTATCCCGATAACTTCAGCTTTTGCTCCAACCATTACGATTCTTTGTTGACCTCTTGATCAACTTGCCTGTCGATCGCTCCGTCATTACTCCTTGGATTCCCTCTTTGCTTTCCATTTCATTGACGTCTTTTACCCCCAGAGGATACTCATCAACAAACAAGCACCTCGACTTGGTTGCCCATGGGGCCCATGGGGTCCTCCTGTTCTGACTCCTTACCAGACTGCTGTCCTCCCATTGCCTGATGACCGCCTCCAGACATGTTCTGCACATGTCCTGCGGCCCTATCATGCGTTCAGCTTCGCCCGTACTTTACTGACTTACCTGACTTATTGCTACCGCCAAAGCCGCCTTCTTCGCTAGAGTGCTGGTCGTTCATAATGTAGGTTGTACAGTAGGTCGAATACTCGTACCCATACTGGGTAGGGGTTTGTGAGGTTTGGCGATATGATGGTCGTCTCAATGAGTGCAACCTAAATCGCGCCGCATGCAGTTCGGCAGCAATTGACCCAGCTATAAAGTACGAGTATTACTGTACTCCGTAGTTCTCGCTGCGCCTTGATTACTTATATGACCCCCACCCCTCATCTTCTGGGCATCTTCAATCTTACTTCGTAATGCTTCGATTGCTCTACTCTCTTCCAGCTCCAGCTCCAGCATCCATCTAACCATGGTCAGCACTTTGAAATACCATGACTTCTCCTTGAAGGGGGACACGCGCTGGTCAGAAGCTTCTCGTGTCACTGGCTTTGCGCCCTTCCTGGTCTTCAACATTCTCATCCTGAGCATGGTCCAAGCGGGCATTGGCGCCGCCTGGCTATCGACAGTGAAAAGCCTCTCCGTGTAAGTCGCCCTACTTCCCCCATTCATTCGTTTACTAATCTACGGTAGTGGTGTGGTTTTTCAAACCCTCCTTCTCCCTGGCATCGCCTTTTTCAACGCACCAACGTCTTTACATCTGCATCTTTTGACGCGTCGAAACCCACCCGGCCTGGCGCTCACTTTCTCTAGCATTCTCGCCATATGTTTTCTTCTGAATTCACTACTCTGGCTTGTCAGCTGTACCTCTAATATATCCACCACACAAGCTTTTCTTAATGTTGAATGTCCGAAGGGGCTTAGGGGCGTAAGTGATGGGCCAAGCAGACCTGTCTGGGACCTAATGGTCGCATTTGGTCTTCTTTCGGCCTCCTTATACGCTTGCCATGCCGCTATGGCGTTCTATGTCATGCGCGATAGGAAACGGAAAGGACCTGAAGTGATTGAGCACATAGAATTGAACTCGGCTGAAGCTCAGGTAGCAAGAGACAGATGGGCCCAGATACAACGCGAAGGTTACTTGAGTTAGACGGTCTGCATGTCGAACTGTCTATGCAAAGTTGGTGCTCTAGGCGAAAGCATCGAGCGTATCATGATCAACCCGTAATGAGTTTACGCATGGAGTTATGGACATAGCAGTTTACAATGCGGCTATGGTGCTATAGTATTTGGCTTAAAGGACAGCACTTGGCTTATATGGTAAGACAACCCAATGTTATGGCTATCGCAGAGAGCAGATGATGCCAAGTGTTGCGCATGTTTTACAGCGATGATTCGACCGGTTCTTAAATAAATTCCCAGTCACATGCGGTCTGTTCATATAGGGCAAGCTCGGTCTATGTCCGTATTTTCTTCATAACCGAACCACTTCTATTGTTTCTCTTGGGTCTATTTTGAACCTCAAGCACGAAACATGATCTACGACACTGAAGAGATACTACTCCACTGGTGCTCTGGCTTTTTGTCGGTCTTGTACTAGTATACATATTACTTCCTTCGCAAATGGTCAACTTCTTCCGGTTTGACTATCGTAGCAGGTTTCCCATGTGCTCTTCGAACAAAGTGGCTGTTGTGGACTTCCAGGTTGGGCACTCTTCCAGTAGAGCTTATCATCCACATTGCCGAAATTTTACCGCCAAGCAGTGTGCTCGCGCTAAGTTACACTTACAAGACTTTCTATCGCAGTTGTAGTTTCAAGCTCAAACATATCCTCAGATCAAGTCAACTTGCAATCAATCGAGATATGGTTCGCTCAGAGTGGCTGGAACTCCTTTACAGGCTTGACCGAGACCGCAAATTTCTAGGAGAAATATTGGTCTGCAGCGCCTGTGTTACAACCCACGAACCCGCGCTTTTCCCTCGTGAAGCCCGTTGTGCACCATCGTCTGAACGGAAATGTCGGGGTAGCGAAGGGAGATTGTGGATATGCCCGCATAAAATTCTGGACGTTAATCAAATTAAAGCTATAAAAGACTACTTCCAGCGGCCCACAGGCGTCAGCTCCAACGGTTTGGAACTTCCAGCGATTTTGGAGCGGTGCAGGGATTCAGATCATTATGTGTCCATTACTTCCAACCAAGTTCGGCAGTGGCGGCCTATCATCTACATCAACAACGAGATACCACTTTGCGAGGAAAATATTGTGGCAGCCCTGAGCTCACTGAATGTGAGCATATGCCCGCATCTGCGAGTAACAGACCGAATAGTCCATTCATTGTTCTCTCTTGATTGTGCGAGAATCCTTCAAGAGATTTCGACATGTTTGTGGAAACTGAAAGGAATGTCGTCTCGGCAAATAAGATGTGCCACTTGCGATACTGCAACAGCTTCGAGCTCAGGGAGACTTCTTGGCCAGGGTGTCAGAAAGCTTTGCGTCTGTGCATCGTAAAGCATTATGTATCAACAGAAGCATAACTGATCTTCGCTGGATCAATCATCAAGCATCTGCAGCAGAGCTCCCATCTCTTCGTGGTGAATGGTATTTCTGGGACGCGGAGACTCTGAGAGGCAAATCGCATGAGGTAATTACCAGTTCTGTGCATAGAATTATTGAGAAGATGAACAGAGATCTCTCGGTCCTCGAAAGCGCAAGTCAACAAGACATGGTTGGGAACCTCCTTATATAGACTCAACCAGATAGCATCTAACCTACTGGACGTTCTGCACTTTTCAGTCAGAAAGTCAGCCGTCTCATACTGTACGATCTGGCTTTCACGGCAAGAAGAAAATCACATATCGTCCTTGCAGACAACTATGAAGTACTCATACTATAAGGCTTGGCTAGTATAAATAGTTAAACAGAAATCTGTTGTCTCAAAACAAAATGCACCGACCGCTCGCAGGCTCAAGATAGACATTCGACTTGTTTTCAGCATTCGGGCAAGCAATATATACTAGATATTCGAACCAAGAATATCGACCTCTCGAAATGTTGGTGGTTTCTAGGTGTGATGGTTGTAACAACTAAACCCAAAAGCGTCAAACTGAACACCCAGAACCAAACTGATGAACCTTTTCAGTTATCTGATGGCCTCGTGGACGCAAGCGACATATCTGCAAACCCGGCTGCTAGATATGCCTCTCGTGTTTCGCTGTAGCGCTTGCTTGCTTGGCTCGGATTTGGAGGCCAAGCAATATCCTCTTCTCATGGGGGCGCCACTCGGTGCTAAGGGCAGTGTTAATCGACTCCAGGGCGTCTAAGAACCTACTCTGCATCATGAATGCTTTTGCCAGGGTTGTATGAATGCAGGCCACAGTCCAAGAATCACAACCATGATACTTTGGATTGCGCGTGTCGTACAATGCTAGTGATTGTTTCAATAGCGCCTCTGCAGCCTCCGGAGCGTTGGTGTTCAATTTCAGTCGCCCAGTCTTGTGGAATCTCAGAGCTTCCATTTTCCAGTCCTCATATGGACCAGCTTGCTCGAGCAGCATGATCGCAACATCGTAATTTTCCAAGGAGGTATGAATGTCTGCGCAGATGACAGGATCATACCAGAAGAACTCTAGTGCCTCCAACGCATTCGGCTCTATGGTTTTGGTCGCCACAAATTTTACTACTTCTGGATCTTTGTTCCTTTGTGCAAGAGATAACGGAGTGTCGCCATCATCATCAATCGACCACCAATCTATGACTGTCTGGGATTCTTTCTCCAGCACTTCCAAATACGAAAGCGGAAGCTTTTCGCAAGCCCCTGTGATCGCTGTGCTTCCATGAAAATCGCGTATATTAGGGTTTGCCCGATAGCCTCTAAGTAAAAGCTCCCAAGTGCACTCCTCACCATACTCAGCAGCGCAGCGAAGTGCTGTCCAACCTTGATCGTCTTGCGCATCGACCGGAACAATTTCTAATAGAAGTTTGAGAATATGACAAAGTCGCTCGTCAGAAAATCCTCGTAGCGAATCGATCGCCGTACATGTCGCCGGTCTGCCTTTTCCGGAACTAGGTGCCCCCAAGTGCAGCTTTGTATAGGGAAGAAGGCACTTCACGTTTTCGAGGACACCTCTCACGAGAGCGATCTGGAGTGGGGTCATAGCCTCAAGGTTTCTTTGCCCCGCAAGACGTCCTACTTCATGTGAACATAGAAAGTCAATCACGTCGACATTGGGGTGGTTTCTCCGAGCTGCATGATGCAGGAGATTGTGTGAATCAGCTGATTTCTTGTTGATGCGGAGAGGGTCTTGGGCAAGCAATGCTCTTAGGACTTTCAAGTCTCCGAAGCGCGCTGCCACCTCCGTGCAGCTTCGTCCGTCTGCGTCGATGCAATCTGCCAACGTTGGATCTCTCGCAGATTGTTGTATGGCTAGATCCGAGCGTCCTTCCCGGATCAAGCCCTTTACCTTCATTGACTTGTCCTGGACGATCAAGCCTGAGAGATATATCCATTTGTCGTCGTGTTCCTCTATGCAATCTACTAGATCTGTCACGATATTGGCGACATCTCGAGATTGCTTCAACTTTGTTTCGATGATCCTTTGCATCTCCGCCAACGCTTCGGATTCAGTGCCTGTTTTCATCAAAATCCACTTGGCACCATCAACATCCGGATTCTCTGGGAGCGTTGGTAGCTTGAGAGACGATGCTTTGATTTTTGGTATCACATAAAGCCAAAAACGGGCCTCGTTCTGACCATCATCCATCGTCCATTCACTAATTGGCCCTAGCTCTACCTGGGAGGACCTGTAGCTCTTCCGGTTCTCCCCATAATCATCGACTTTGCATTCCATTATCAATGTATACGACTGGGCTCTGTCTAGTAATAGAAGGTCTCGAAGTAGACTTTGGAGATTGATTGGACTTGTATTCTGCAGTAAAGGTACCAATGTGGAGGAGCGGAGAGAAACGTCGACTACTATATATACCTAGGTACTAATCTACCTAGCCTTTTCTGGCTAGATATCGAGTCAACGAGAGCGGGAAAGCAAAGTGAATTGGTCGTTATCACTGCGGCTTGCTCAGGCACAGTAGATAAGAGCGGACAATATGGCAAATGAATGCCAAACGAACAGAACTTTTGCACGAGAAGACGTAACAAGAGTGAGAAGCAAGAGTGAAGAAGGCAATACGTGAATCACAAAGGAAGAGGATATCACACTTAAGAGGGTGGCTTTGTATAGGTATAGATACCTTATTCCGAGGATGAGTATGAATCCCAGAGGATAACGATATTCCACACAAAAGTGCTTTCGCATAAATACAATATTCTTATTTCGAATTGCAATAGCTCTACCTAACGGCCTAACTTTACTCTTACCTTCGTCACTTGCGCGCTGCTGTGCCTTGAAGCGGAGTGAAGAGGAGGAGAAGAACCAGGTTTGCTCAGGCAGCGCAAGAGCGAACGACATAGCGCATGAAGCCCATAGGAAGAAGTCATCACTGCACAACCGAGACTCCACACAGCTGCCAACCCTTTCATGGTGGGCCTACAGTATCTTCACCTGTCGGCCAATATTGCTCTTCCTCTGTCACTCGAACGTTACTATTTACTTCGTAAGCAGGGGAAAGGCAATATCAGGCTATCTACCCCAAGAAGTCATTCTATCACCTTTCTTAACTCCAAAAAAAATACCAAAGACCCTCATTCTGACATGTCTGAAACGCACTAGCAGTCCTGTTCGAGATTTTAGGAAGGGTGGAGTCACTGACTTGTGTCTGGTGTTAGTGTATGTGCTATAAGGAGGATTGGAAGAGGGCGTTTGTAGAATGGAGATAACAGCAAGGGGCTTGGTGGGTGGTCTGACGGATAAGTTGGCGGCGGGGGCTCGGAGGTTGGTGGTGAGGATAGAAGCGTTTGGAGATGGGCGGTTGTCGTTTCCAAAGTGGAACAATTCGAAATAGACATGGCTCTAAAAAGTTCCTGAGGCGCAATATTCCGGCGCATCTAGAATCACCTCTCAATGCAGATGTATATCCCCCAATTTCCCACCTCCCACCCAACCCCTATCCCCTTACTTCCCCACCCCCCTCCCAACCTTCTCCACCATCTCCCTTCCTTCCCGCATCACCTCCCGCCCCTTCGCTTCCACAGTCCCCAGACCCTCCTTCGCCTCGCCCAGTAGCTGTCCTCCGCTGGCTGTTGCCTGTTCTTGGAGGGCTTGTTCGCGGCCGCCGTAGCTGTGATGGGTCGGATGGGTCAGCGGGGGGTTGGTTGGTTGAGCGTAGGGGCTGTGGAGCGGAAAGTGGGGAGGTGGGGAATGAGCGACGCTTCGCCTTCACTTCCTCCGCTGAACCTATCCTTATGAAACATATCCCTGCCTCCCTCACATAAGAAAACACAACTCACTTCCAGTATGACAAATACCTCGCCCCCTGCGTGATCTGCGCTCCCATGTTCACAAAATGGCACGCAAAAAGCAGGTAGTTCCTCGGCGTCACCGCAAACGCATAGCGCATAAAGGTCGCGGAGTAGAGCGTCAGAGCGCCGGTCATGCGGCCGGAGATGCTATTTGTGGAATCGAAGGGTTAATTGTACTCGGAGGATCGAGAGGGGTCGGAGGGGTTGAGTGAGCCAGTGCGGTGGATTGAGCAAGTGAGGGATTTTGTGGGGTGGGGGTGGGCAGACAGATGAAAGATAGGGAAAGCGATGGGAGAACGCACATTTCCGGATCCTTTTGCGTGTCCATGACCGCGGCGATGGGGATACCGAAATTGGAGACTGGGCCCCAGAAATCTGTTTTCACAAAACAAACATTAGCCCTTTTCAAAAGCTATCGCTGTGCCCCGGCCCAGCTGTACTGTGTAGGAGAGGGGCGGAAATAAACGTACGGGTGGAGAAGACATAGTTCAGCACCGGCTGCGAGCGTATCTTCGCATTGAGCGCCCCTATTGCTGCCGCCATGTCCAGAGTGGAGGTAAGAGGTGGTTAGTCCCGAGCGTCCGGAGCTTGGGTTTTGATGGAGTCGGGTATCAGTCGGCGTTTGTCGGCGCATTGGTGAGTCGCTTGCTTGTAGGGCTGAGATGTGCTTGGGGGGTCACGTGCTTACACTTCTCGGTCAGAGAATTTGTGGTTCTAAAGTAACCCGTCTGTAATTCTAGGTCGTACAATGTTTTTGCAGGAGATTCAGCATAATTCGGGTAGTTAAATTCCGTATGTTATGTGATTAGGCAGGCGGGATGCTTTTGTGGTATATGACTACGAGTAAACCGCCTTCCCAAACGCCGCTGTTTGAATAACTCCCACTCAGAAGAGCCGCTCTTATGCATTCAGTGTTGTCCATTGAGTTGTATGAAAATGTCTTTAGATTTAAGAACATGACACATTCATCCCCTACCCAGCCATGAAAGGATCATCTACCAGGGAAACCAGGTGGTGGGAATCCTCGACCTCCCCCAGGTGGAGGCTGAAAGCCCGGAGGCGGTTGGAATCCTTGAGCTACAAGTTTGTCAGTCGTCATGGAACAATATAAAAACAGCTTGATAGTGGAACTTACGTGGACCCCCCGGAAAGCCGGGTGGTGGAGCAAATCCAGCTGCAAACCCACAATTAGTAAGCGTTCTGAAGAAAGTATGTTGAGGAAAGTCTTACGTGGTCCCCCCGGTGGCCCTCCGCGTCCTGCAAATCCAGGTGGTCCACCACCTGGAAAGCCTCCTGGCGGGAATCCAGGGAAGCCCCCTGGCGGCGCAGGCCCGCCAACACCAGCAGCGGGCCCACTCAGCCCAACCGGTAAGCCTCTCCCAGCTGGCCTACTTATGCCCGGCCCAGCAGCCATTGTTGGTGGAGCTGTGCCAGCACCTCCTGGTGCACTTACGCCTAATCGTGCAGACGGGTCGGCTGGTGGAGGGCCGTCTACTGAGCATGATACAATGTGTGTGCCACGGACGATGGTCAGACCAAGGGTACGCTTCTCCTCTGACTCAACGAGTGCTGGCGTTGAGCTACCCGGTGCTGATTGTGCTCCTTTTGTGGGCTTGCGCTTTACCCGACGGAATTCCTCAGTGTCGGCAAGGACAAGATTCATATGCTGTAGCCATATTAGCTAGTGACAATCCCCATCATCCGCTGACCTTACCTTATCGAATGCTAGCATTTGCCCAGTCATCTGTCGTCCATCGTTCAGAGTTACCCTCATCCGATAGTTGATCTGAGCGTGAGGTCAATCAATCGGCAGATTTCTAATTCCTCGAAACTCAAGGGCATCGAGGTCAAGGGCTTACCAAATTTTGCTGCCATCAATTCGTCAGTATTCTCTGCTCAGTCAAGCTTGAGCTTCGCCGCGAAGGCTCATCTGGGACAGAACTTACCATCTTTCCCTGCTTGTTCGCCATGATTGCTCAAGTAGCCGCAGATGCGACCAAGTATATGTCCAAAGATTTTATGAAGTCTTAGACTTCTGCTTTCGGTGTGAAAGCTCGAACGCCGACTTCTGGTGTTCTTGAAGTTAAAGGTCTTTCGCGGCTCTGGCTCAATTGGAGCTAGAATTAAAGTCACGCTAAGGGTTTTCGCTAAGACTAGAGAGTACCCACAACGTCGCTCGATATTAAAAGAGAGTAACGGCACCGCGACATCCCACAGCAATCACCACCCTCTATGACCATGGTGAGCAGGAAACAACCGATATGCTGATTGTGATGATCCATGAGCTGACTGTGGCATGTTTGGCAGGCGGAATCCGGTAAAGACAAGAGCGCAAACCCCATGCGGGAACTCCGCATCGAGAAAATCGTCCTCAACATCTCGGTCGGCGAATCTGGTGATAGACTCACTCGTGCTGCCAAAGTGCTAGAACAACTCAGTGGTCAAACGCCCGTCTACAGTTCGTCTCCACCTTCGCCGAAAACAATCCCACAGTAGCCCCTCTAATGTTGCACCCACCTATAGGCAAAGCCCGCTACACAGTCCGAACATTCGGTATTCGTCGTAATGAAAAAATTGCCGTCCACGTCACAGTCCGAGGCCCCAAAGCCGAAGAAATCCTTGAGCGTGGCCTGAAGGTTAAGGAATACGAATTACGGAAGAAGAACTTCTCCGAGACTGGCAATTTTGGTTTCGGTATTAGCGAACACATTGATCTGGGGATCAAATATGACCCGGCAATTGGTATCTACGGAATGGACTTTTACTGCTGCATGTGGGTCACTCTGGATTTTCTTCAAAAGCAACGAGAATGCTGATCCAGGATACAGGACTCGACCAGGCGAGCGTGTCGCGAAACGACGACGATGCAAGACCAAGGTTGGTGCATCGCACCGCATCAACCAAGCCGAGACAGTGAAGTGGTTTAAGAATCGATTCGAGGGAATTGTCCGGGGTGATCGGAGCTAGAAGGGTACAAAGTAGCGTTGTCAATTTCTCCGGCAATACGTGAGGAGGCTTTGCTTTCGGTAGCAGTAGATTGGCTTCTTTCAAGAAGAAGCTACTGCAATGCACACCCGTCTTACAATGGAGGCTTCACTCGGGTGATTCGCCGTTTAACCATTATGAATGATGTGCAGCATGGTACATTACGGCCTCTCGATGCTACTGCGCTTGGCAGTATTATTAGAATCATGGCATCAGGATGAACGGTAAGTCAAAATCTCTCTTGATAGAGGTTTTTCGTGAGCATCTTATGATTCTTATTATATCCATCCGATATCTGAATTACTGTAGCAACGCAACTCCCTTTTGTTAATTTTCCCAACTTCCAGATCCGTTCAACCATGCATTAACGCCGATGTATGCAGCCATTCACAGCCTGGGGCCAGTTGCTCATCCAGTGCTTCTTCTACTTCCCCTTCTCCGCTCCATAATGTGCCTCATTCCACTTTTTGTCAAACGTACTCGGCTGTTTGAGCACAACGATCAGCACAATCCACCCTCTTCGACTTCCAAACATTGCACCCCTCCTCTTCAATCACAGACATGAAGCACTCACATCAGGTTTTTGGTCCCCAATCTGCTCCTGCCACTTCGGACTCCCTATCCCCTGTGTATTCGTCGTGTTCCCCACCACCTGGTCTGGATCTCCCCTCTTGGTAGCTACGCCGGGGGTGTGATGCCTGGAACCACCGCCGGCGGAGTAGCGGTCCTCAATATTTGCTACGCCGGGAGTGTGGAACACGTTTGGGAAAGAGGCGTACGGTGAGACGACAAAGAGGCCTGTTGTGGATTTTCCGTCAGCTAGACTATTTCCATTTCGCTTTCTGGGCTGAGGCGATCAGGGTTTGTAGGAAATGGAGAGATTCAGTACGAACCGGCTACTACACCGCCGAAGATAATCTTTCGGCGGTGGACTGCGAAGATATTGGACATTGTGAGGAGAGCGTGGTGTCACGGTATAAGTGTGTGTGGTAATGAATGGGTAATTCAGCTTTGAATCGCAATGCCTCGAATCATGAGCATTGTTATTGAAACATGGAGGGCTCTAAATGTTCATGCACATGTCTTCGGTGGTTCATGTAATGTATGACGTCATCAAGGTCCCTTACGTACCTTAGGTACCTTAGTACATAAGGTACTAAAGTTCTAAGCGAGTTCTAAGCGACCCCCGTCCGGACATAACTCCGCTTGCGAGATGATTTTCCCATGAATATCAGATCTCGAATCGGTTGACGAAGTCAAGTGGTTTGTCTGAGCAGATCCTGTATGACTCGTATCTGCCCGAACAAAGCAAGGAGATCCACTTGACGCACCCTAACAATCAAGCCAACAGATCGCCCCGCATAGCATCCAGCACCAACACCCCATCTCCCGGCTACGATATCTTCTAGAAAAAAGCCAGATTTTGTGTCTTTCAGAACTTTCGGCTGCACTGACTCAAACTCATGAAGCCGCGGCTTCAATTACGCTGGAAGCTGAACAGGGGCCAAAGGACAATAGAGAGTGGCCCGATTTAAAGATGTTGATTACAGGCTCACGCAAATCTTTCTGCTTCGGATTGTCTTCTCGTCTTTGCTGTTTGTCAGGTCAAGCCCACAGGGAAGGGGAAGGTGGCGAAATGTGGTGTTTCACACCTTGTTGTTTCGACCATAAGTTCTCATCGAGACCTCAACGACAGCTTGTAGCTTTCTTAAGGCTCCATGGTCCATCGAAGAATCAGTTCATCAACTTATATTCTACCACAAACGTGACATGCACGAGGATGCGCGCTCATTGTTGTGCTTACGAGTAGATAGAGCATTGGATGAGGTCATAACAGCGTCCCCCTTTCCATTTCAACCAAAGCTTACGAGCTATAACGCCTCCAGCTTCCTCAATAAAACTATGTACAAGCTACTCCTTCCCCGAGGACCCCATCAGTGAAGAACCGAAAATCTGGTGCCTCGAACGAATTTCCTCCCTAACCCCGACTCGCCGTTAGGCTTTCTCAAAATATTTAATATATACAAAGTGACCCCCTTCTAAAGTCTTGCATGAAAAAAAGGAGACAAAAGGAGAGAGAAAGGAGGAGTTTATCACTGCCCTCCAGCCATCTGCGCCTGGCTCGGTCTGGGACTCTGACTCGGCCCACCGCCCCCTTGCGCACTCCCACTCCTATGGTTCTGCGGGGTCGCGCTCCTGCTCCCTCCGTTAGCGCCCATTACGCCAGGCCCCACTCCATTTCTATCCTGTTGGTTCGACTGTTGTAACCGCATCATCTGCGCGTATTGCTGCGGGTTCAACATCGGGCTATTGCCGTTCATAAGAGCTTGCTGCTGCTGAGGCAGTGCCGAGGAAGCACCAGGGACAGCGATGTTTGCGTTCGCGGCAGCGGCAGACGCGTTCGAGGCGCCGGCAGCAGCTTGCATCGCGGCGTGGACGTGGGACATGCGGTACTGGTTCAGATGTTCGGTGGTCATCTTTGTGATTTGCTCGGGACTGGCCTGCGGATGCCGAGCTTTCATATGATTTGAAATTTGGTTGACGGCGGGCACCATGCCGGACGAGAGGGGTTGGGGTTGAGTAGTAGAGTTGGTCATGCGTGGGGAGGAGGATGAGCCAGACGGAGGAGGAGGAACGCCGTTGGGAGAGCCCGATCTGCCGCCTTGAAGCGATGCGAGGACGGCGGAGTTGGAGGGTGCCATGAGGCTTGGGTTGCCCATGTTCGGCGAGGCGGAGCTGCCGACTTGTGTGGCTTGGGGGTGATGCTGTTGGCGTTGCTGGAGGTAACGCTGCTGTTCTTGCTGAACACGTGTGGCTTCTTGGTAGACACGCATATTGTCGGAACCCATTTGGGGGGGCATGCGTGGCTGCATTTGCATGTGTGGTTGCATTGGAGCATGTGGTATACCTTGGGCATTGGTGGGTAGGATGCCATTCGAAGTTGCGCCGTTCACGAGCCTCGGCATTGGTGGGGGCCTGGGTTGATTTCCAGAGCCGCCAGGTAATTGACCGTTTGGCAAAGGGGGGTTGGAAAGGGGGCTGGTACCGTTCGTGGCACCTGATGTTGAATTGCGTCCAGGCTGCATCATATTGGGTCCCCCCGGTGGCCCAGGCTGTGGGTTGGCCTTCTGGGCAAGGGCGGCCTTGTAGATGTCAGCAAACATCCGGCAATTAGTAGACCATGATACATAGAGAGCAGGTTGATGTAGATGTGCAGTCTATTGAATAGGGGCAGTGTTACCTTCTGGTGCTGAAGGATTTGCTGCCGGTACGCTTTGGCTGTCTCCTGCATCTTACACTCGCGCTCATATTTTAGACGGCTGAATTCTTGGGGTGTGTGCATGGCAGGCCGTGGTTGCACGGCTTCGTTGGCTTTCCTCATGGCAGCAAGATTAGCAACTATGTGTAGAAATTAGCATAATATAGCATTTAGGTTGAAAGTATTGCAGCGTGTTCTGAATCAGGGTTTACGGACCATGCTGCTGCTTTTGTACTGCAGTTTCTCGCTTCTTCGCCAGTTTGCGCATTGCATCCACAAGGTGAAGGTGCTTAACGTTTTTCCTCCGATCCACAAGAAATGGTTGTGTGGTCCTCCGGCGCATAGGCATGTGTGGTGTGTTGTGGCCTTGATGCTGCTGTATCGCTTGTTGCTGGGCCTCGTGCGTCCTTTGCGCCGCTTGCAATCTGGAATGATAGGCTCGAAAATACTGTGTTTTCGACATCTCTGCCGGAAGCCCTTCTAAGCCCACCCATCGCTCAAAGCATTCCCATGGAGTTCTTCTTTCGGCCCCTGACGAAAAGATAGATGGTGAAGACAAGCAACTTGATATTAAAGACCAATTATAGGCATATTCCCGAACAAGTCTTCGAAGTTCATCATCTTCTCCTTGAGTCCATTGCGAAGGCTGGCGGGACTCGAAGAAGCTTTGAGAAGGCATTATATGCTCAGATGGGGGCCTGAAAGCGTGACCAGCGTGTATTCGATCTCGTATATGCTTGTTCTCTGGGTCGAAGAGGGCAACATCTTCTTGCTCCGGTCCGAGTGTGATTGAAGCATCTACATGAGTAGAGTAGATCCCATCATCACGGCCTTGATCGGAACCGTCACTGTCCTGGTAGTTATATCGACTTCGTTTGCGTGCCGGGCCCTGTTCATAGGTGATCATCTTACCTTCTGCAAATTTCGAAATCGGTACGAGAGGTTTCCTCCACGCGGATTCAGGCAAAAAGATGTTGCGTCGAAGTACCGCATCCTGTATTTCCAGAGAGGGTTGGTAGAGTGGCAATTCTTGAAGGAGTTTCCCAGTGGCAGGAGTTTTCTCAAGGCCAAAAACGAACATATCGGGAGGCAGAGAGAAGATCGCAGCCGGAGCGCTTCCCTGTGCTAAAGTACCGCACGGAATGTCGTCCTCGGCGGCATCACTGGAGTCGTCTTCCGTGGACGGAATCAGCTCTGGTGTAAGTTCTGAAGATGGCCTTGATCCTGCCTTTGAGGAAGCTGTGCGAACTTTGATTTGCATAGAACGGCGCCGTTCCGGCGAGCTTACAACCCAAGAAGCACAAACATCCGCCAGGCTCTTGGCGGCAGTAACCTTCCATTTCCTTTCTTCCCTGTAGTCTGTCCGCATCCATTTCACATGGCTGAGAAGCACATCCCAATGTGTGGCCGGCCTATCTGGTTCCACGGTTCTTTCGAGTTGCCGAAGAGACCAGCGGTTCGAATACTGTAGCTGGTATATTTTGTTCAGCATCCGGCAATCCTGCTGCTCATGAAAGTCTGTATAGTGGTTTGCTGTTGTGAGTGTCTTATGAGCGGACGCAATAAGAGAATGTAGGGGCTGTGAGTGAGGGGGAGTAGCTGCTTGCGCGGCGAACAGGGGCAGAAGGTAGTCCTTGTTCCGTAGTGTAGGGTCGATCACTTCAGAGTGCTGGGCAGGTATGGAATCAGAGTACCGTGAGAGGTTAGAGGGCTGCTGACGAGCGAATACGATGGTGGAAAGCTTGCTCCTCTCCTTCTCCCGCAGCTCATTAAGCCGCACCTTGAATGCGGCTGAGTCAGAGGGTGCGGTCGATGATGCAGATCTAGGGGTCTGCACAGCATAATCTTCTCTGTGGATATCGTTCATAGCTCGCTCTAGGGATCCCTTTTCACCATGATGTGTGACAGATTTGGGAGTCTCTCCAAGAATCTCTGATACGGACTTATGCCGAAGGGCTCCAGACGATACTCTCGTGGTCATTCGCTCAGGCGGTGACTGAGCTTGCGACGCCGCAGGACCAGACTTGCAAGGCGTCGCAGCAGCTGACGACGTGTATGGGTTTGCCGTACCTGGAGTTGTGCGTTTACTCGGCAAGGATTTGATTTGATCGGTCGCAGGCGGTACCCCTGTATCTATACGCATCGGTGGCCGTCGGCTGAACGTGAGATCCTTAGAAAGGTTTCCAGTCATGCCTGGGAGAGTTTGGTCTCGCAGACCTAGTGATGGTCGTTCCACACGCCTGTTGTGCTCGCTAAAATGCTCGTTTGAGGGCACAGCTGGTCGGAAATTGTTTTCATCATAGGAAGTCCGTACGCCAACGACAGTGTTCTCTTCGCCCGCATCGTGACCAAATTGAGAAGATATGCTGGCCGAGGGCTGTGTCGATTGCGATCCGGTCTGATCGTTTGCAATATCTTTTTCGATTGTAGGAGGGGCTTTGGATAGCTGCAACGACTGGGCTTCTTCAAGTCGCAATTGCTCGTTGGGAGTTGAGGGAAAGCCCGATTGAGAAACATTAACAGCTTTTTGTACGGGGCCCTGAACCTCGACTGCATTATCGCGGATACGGCCGACTTCTTCTTCTACATTGGTTAACGCTCCACTAACTTCAGGTACTGGCTGTTGTCCGTCTATGGCTCTCCCACGCTCTGGTACCTTGGAGCGAGTTCCGAGAGTATCCTTCGAAGGAGGGACAGATTGATGAACATCTGAATGCGATCGTTCCGAAGGCGAAATTCTGGCCGTAGACGTGAGCATAGAGCTAATGCCCTCTGATGACACTTGTAACGGCTCGGAAGGGATAACATTAACTTCGGCTTCGGATGGATTCTGTTGGGGTTCGTCCTTGGGTGAATCAAAGAGTGAAGCGCCGGTAGTTGGGGCTGTGCTGTAAGGATTTATATGGATGGCACGCTGACTCTGCTCGATTCCCAAAGACTTTGTCTCTGTCCATGGTCCGACCGCCTGACCTTCTCCGAGGACTGATTGCTGGACGTTAGGGTACCCAGCTGCAATCCCATCAACGAGCTGCAGTGGAGATTTGATCGCTGGTGATGTGACAGTGAAGCTTCTTGTCCCGTCAAGCGATGTGACCGTCCCCCCAACCTCATTCCCACCTCGACTGATGCCGGTCGAACCCCCATCTTTTCCATGCGATATACCGGCGGTAGATTCCTGGGTTATGGTAGAAGTCTCTGTCGAACCCGACAAACTTATGTAATCGGTTGCATGGTGTATGTCGTTGAAGTCGAGAGTAGGAAGTGTCGACGGGTCAAAAAATCGACCTCTGCAGAGGATTAATTCTGTCCAGAGCATTGCATCTCTAGCAACAGCAATTTTGCTTACTTTGATAATTTGTTTGCTTCGAGGAATGAGACCTCGCCATCATTGCGAGGGTTTGTATCATTGGGGTCGTGTTCTTGGCTTCGTGAGAGGCCGACCGTTACACGGAACAGTTCAGTTAATAGCGACTCGTGTAATTGAATGCATTTCCTGAATGTCATCGTAATATCATTATTAGCGATTCAATTTACTCTTGAGAAGCTCAAGAATAAGCTGGGCATGCCACAGTAATATTAAACTTACGATAGCTCATCTTTCTTGTCGCTCAAGATACTGGATCGGATCATTGGACGAATCGCGAATGCGACATTCGTAAATTGGCCAGAAAGCGATGGCCTTCTATTTAAAACTCATCAAGTAATTGCGCTCCCTTAACTAGATGATTTTTGATGGTGGTGTTGAGATTTGCGATCGCAAATACTTCGTGATAGTGAGTTGGTGAGGAGCGGCGTTTGATCGTCGCAATCGTGTAGGATACCGAATATTTCGCGTATCTAGTTTATCAACGTTCAATTCGGAATTTGCATTCAGCACAACGCTCACAATTCAACCATTTGGCGTTGCTGGATTACGCAATGGGAAAAAGAAAGAGGGAGTTCACAGATGGTACCATAGCACCCAATGGCATTTACAAGGAGCTGAATGGCGACTCAAAAACAAAAATGGCGCCAAAAGAACCAGAGCTACCTAAGAAGAATGTGTCGAGCGGCCCATCAACGACCATCCAGATAGTGGTTGGCACGTACGAGAAGATATTACATGGCGTCACTGCGACATTGCCAGAGAAACGAGGAACAGTGGACTTTGCCGACACATTCCTATTCAACGCCCACGCATCAGCCATACGATGCCTTGCGCTCTCCCAACCATCTTCTACCACAGATACTACACAGCCCGCAAAAATAGTACTTGCAAGCGGTAGCTCTGACCAGATCATAAACCTATATCACCTTTCTACAGCACCTTCCTCGTCTCGGACAGGCCACAAAATTATGGAGAACCCAAGAAACAGAGAGCTGGGGTCTCTCCAACATCACAGTTCGAGTGTTAATGCTCTGCAGTTCCCTACTCGTTCCAAGCTTCTCTCGGCAGCAGAGGACAACACGATAGCAGTGACCCGCACGCGTGATTGGACTGTACTATCGACTATTAAGGTACCGATACCCAAAGCTCATGGCCGTCCAAGCGGGGATACTGCGGCCCTCGGGGATACCCCGGCTGGTGTCAATGATTTTGCGATTCATCCAAGTATGAAGCTCATGGTGAGTGTCGGAAAAGGAGAGAAATGTATGCGACTGTGGAACCTAGTCACTGGGAAGAAGGCAGGTGTTTTGAATTTTGAGCGAGACCTACTGCAAGGAATCGGTGAGAGAAAATGGGCTAGTGGAGAAGGGAGGAAAGTGGAGTGGAATAGTCTTGGCGAAGAATTTGTAGTAGGCTTTGAAAGAGGTGCAGCGGTGTTCGGCATGGTAGATCGCACAGGCTTTGTAATTTTGTTTGAGAACAAAGACTGACAGATGAACCAAGGACTCCAAACCGAAATGCAAAATTTTACCCTCGCCACTATCAAAGATACATCAGCTCCGCTATTTGTCACTACCAGCCGCGGATGGCAGGACGTCTGATATACTAGCCGTTTCCACAGAAGACGGTCGTATATTATTCTATTCTACGACGTTGACAGGAGAAGCGGAGAAGGGTAACAACGAAGCTGAACCCTCAATCCCAAATGCTCAGCCTATTGGACAAATTGGAGGCAGCCTGGATGACTTCAAAGGCCGCATTAAAGATTTTGAAATCTTGAATTTGCCTGCTGTCGGGAACGCTACGGACAGTTTACTGATTGTGGCTGGCAGCAGTGATGGTATGATACGCCTATGGATGCTTGAGCCAGCTCAATTCATGTTCGCCAATGCCAACTTGGATGAATCGCATACTAGTGACTTGAATAAATTGCCAAAAGTCAATAGCGAAGCAAATGCTCTAAAAGTGCCGTCTTTACCCCAAGTTGGTCGGCTACTGGGAACCTACGAGACAGGTAATAGAATAACTTGCCTCAAGGCATTTGTAATGTTCGAACCAAATGATTTGAAGGATACATCGAAAATTAACGGTCCAAGGCCTATTGACGACGATCCTGGAGTGGATAGCAATGATAGCACAAGCAGTTGAAGTCCAAAATCTTGTGAAGACCATCGCCACTTTGCAAAATTATGACCTCGCATTGTGACTACTATCGAATGTAAATATATCTCGGCATACATCTCAGATTGGCAGTTCGATCTACCTTGGCACTTCCACACTCAGATTTTCCGACTATCCTTGTACTCTCTATTTTTTTAATTCACACAATTCTTTCTGGTTAATAAAGCCTCTTAGTATCACCTATAGTGCACATTGAACTACGAGTACGATCGTTCTTAGCGTGCTCATCTCCTCCTTAGGCGTTTGCATTCCTTTCATGTTGGACGTCCACGACTGCAAATCTCCTTCCCTCTCACCCTTGTGTATTTGGGAATCGTGGCCTATAATATTTTAACCGGAGTACATCTCGTGTCGACGCTCCACCAGTTGTCAACATTCATTAACGTCATATACAGTGCCCCCCACTCGTGCCTACTGATCCGAAGGTGGAATCTCCGGTATAATTTACCATGCTTATATCAATTGAGATGGAGCATCGCAGCTGATATGTTCAGAGGTTTGAGAAGCTGAACCATTGGCCATATTCACAGCAATAATACGTTATGCAATCTTTCCCCATTCGGTTCAACTCCCAAACAGTATATGTATTCCAAGCATAGCAGGAGATTGAGCAGTTTCGTAAGAAGTCAAACTTGTAAGACTGTAGTCTGAGTATTGTAGGAGACTGTCCTCACCCTCCATCTAAATCCGCACTCTTCCGAAAACTATCACCAGCAGGTGCAGAGATCAAAGAATAACAAATGATAGCCAAGAATGCTATGACAACTATTGCATCAAGTGACTTTTTGAGTATCGAAGTTCCAGATTGATCAGTTCTATTTATCTATATCCTTCTTGTGGCGGCAGTAGACCCCGAGTCAGTGCTTGCAAGATTCCAAGTATACGATAAGTCTAGCTGTTCAGTTCGACATCTCTGTGGAGATCAGTTACTGTTAGAATCGTAGCCACGCTAAGGCAGCGGGTTCGCAAGCGCCCGTATGACTTAAACGAGAAGTTGGTGAAAGTGAATAATTCCTCGTGGACCTAAGTATCTATGTCGCTGACTCACTTTCTATTCTCCCTTGCAACTAGCATCGTTCTTCTCTTCCCAGGGTAACCAACAGGTTCAATAGGCTTGGTTTTCCATAAGATCGAATACTCCGGGTCGTTCTTACACTTACAGCACACCCTGTCAGATCCCCACCATCGATTCCACAAACAAGACGGAAAGAGAACGCATATCTATAGCAGGAGCTTGATAGTCGGGGCACAATCTCGAATCAACCGTAAGTATGGCTACGAATGGTGATATGCCCTCGGATGACGAATCCCTGGGAGGTTCGCCGCCATTTGAAGCTGCCAACGGCCACGATAATGATGATATCGACTACGACGAAATTCTTGATAAGCCAAAATCTGCGCTCAAGAAAACATCACGACCAGACCCAGTGCCGGAGATAGTGAGACCAGAGCTTCCAGAACAACCAGACCCCCACGACCTTGATGTCTCCACGTTGACCCCACTTTCCCCAGAGATTATCGCAAGACAAGCTACGATAAATATTGGCACGATCGGGCACGTTGCGCACGGGAAATCGACCGTGGTAAAAGCAATTTCAGGTGTGCAGACCGTTAGGTTCAAGAATGAGCTGGAAAGAAATATTACGATCAAACTTGGCTACGCGAATGCAAAGGTTTATAGGTGTGACAATGAGGAATGTCCAAGACCGGGGTGTTATAGAAGCTTTAAGAGTGAAAAGGAAGTTGATCCACCATGTGAGAGAGAGGGATGTGGTGGTCGATATAGACTCTTGCGACATGTTTCGTACGTTAACACCTTTTATCGATCGAGACCCAATACTGACCCTGACTGCGAAGCTTTGTCGATTGTCCTGGTCACGATATTCTTATGAGTACAATGTTATCGGGTGCCGCAGTTATGGATGCAGCCCTTCTCCTCATAGCTGGTAACGAAACATGTCCTCAACCCCAAACATCTGAACACTTGGCAGCCATTGAGATCATGAAGCTCAATCACATCATAATTCTGCAAAATAAGGTCGATCTTATGCGAGAAGAAGGTGCAGAGGCGCACTATCAGTCGATTCTCAACTTCATTCGCGGCACCGTCGCTGATGGGTCACCGATCATTCCTATTTCCGCCCAACTAAAGTACAATATCGATGCCATCAACGAGTATCTCGTTACCAAGATTCCAGTGCCCGTCAGAGATTTCGGTGCTGCGCCGCATATGATAATCATCCGCTCGTTCGACGTCAACAAGCCGGGTGCCGAAATTGAGGAACTGAAAGGTGGCGTTGCTGGTGGAAGTATCTTGACTGGGGTTCTGAAATTAGGGGACGAGATAGAAATTCGGCCTGGACTGGTCACTAAGGACGAACAGGGGAGGATCAAGTGCCGGCCCATCTTCAGCAGAGTTGTTTCGCTCTTCGCGGAACACAACGATCTCAAATTCGCTGTACCGGGTGGCTTGATCGGTGTCGGGACTCGTGTGGATCCAACACTTTGCCGTGCAGATCGACTTGTCGGATTCGTACTTGGACTGAAAGGCCAACTTCCAGCCATCTACACGGAGCTTGAAGTTAACTTCTTCCTACTTCGCCGACTACTTGGAGTCAAGACTGCGGATGGAAAGCAAGCAAAAGTCGCTAAGCTTGCTAAGAACGAGGTCCTCATGGTCAATATCGGATCTACGGCTACAGGGGCTAAAGTTATGGGCGTAAAGGCGGACGCAGCCAAATTAAGCCTGACGAGTCCCGCATGTACAGAGATTGGAGAGAAGATTGCTCTAAGTAGGAGGATCGATAAGCACTGGCGACTAATTGGATGGGCGAATATTGTTGCGTAAGTTTGCCTGTTGCTGCTAAATGTTCACGTATGAGGGTAGCTGATAGACCTCTTCAGGGGCAATACGCTGGAGCCGAGTATCGACTGAGCATCTTTACCTACTACTCACAGCGTTGAAGCTCCTTCATGAAGAACCGAGGTCCACGAATCGGGATCTGCGAAGACTCCTACTCAGGCCTATGATAGCATCTCGCTCAACTTTTGTACATTGCACGTAGCCACACAAGTGACATTGAATGCTTAACTGTCGGGAAGGAGTTACAGATTCATAGTGTGCCAGCTCGACGCCAGACCTAAGAAGCTGGGGTGTATCCTACTAATCCAGATTGAAGGTTTTTATGCAGCTCATCAAATATTATGAGACATGTCGTGGCCATGCGTCTGGAAACAAGCAACGGATTGGCCAAGAATTGTGTGAATTGCAATGCATGGTTATAGTGCAAGCCTGTTATCTTAGTTCCATACATACATTCAATACCATGTCACTCTTAGAAAGATCTGATTTTCATCTGCTTGAGTTAGGGTAGTGAAGAACAAAGAATAAAGAACGTTAACAGCTCCGCGCCAGATACGCGGATAATTGACAGATCGCCGCACCTGCTACGGCGACCTAGAAACGCAATCTTGGGCGAAACTTTTATCCAGCCAGTGCCAGCTCAATTTCAGGAGCTCTTCATATCCATCAACACAACCGGCCCAACACAACCTTGCCGTACTGCCACTCCTTATCTCTCCTTCGGGTCGGCGTACATGGTGCCTTATTTATCACTCAACGCTCCCTTGTAAAGCGGCTCAACCTCGTCATCAAGCTACGCGTTTTGCGGACCAAGTGTGCTCAGGCGGAAGGTGGATGAACGTCAAGGAACATCGCCGCAACTATGGCAGCTCTTCCTATCCGTTTCACGGAGATTCTACAGGTGAGGTTGAGCCTCTTCTTGCTGTGAAAGCTGGAACCGGGAAACTTGCTAACCTATCTATGCGCAGTTGACGCAATCAGAGATTGATGTATGTTGATCTTGATCCTACCAGACCAACTCTCCATGTCCACACTATATTTTGAGCTGACACCCAGGCCAGCCAGCGTCGATAGGATTCAATTCATGTGTGAGTTGATGCACCTTCACTAATAGCCACACTATGTAATTAATGTTCGCATAGACTCTAGAATCCGATCACTTCATCTGCGTACGTCAGAGACTCAGCGAAACCGAACAACCCCAGGTCATCATCATCGACCTCAAGAATAACAATGAAATCATCCGGAGACCTATCAAGGCGGACAGTGCCATCATGCACTGGACCAAGCAGGTCATTGCCCTCAAGGCAAACCAGCGAACACTACAGATTTTCGACCTAGCACAGAAGCTGAAGCTTCAATCTGCTACGATGAATGAGGATGTACTCTTCTGGAAGTGGTTTAGTCCAACTAGCTTGGGCCTTGTCACAGAAACCGCTGTATTTCACTGGAATGTTTTTGACCCCAATGAAACCGCCCCTATCAAGATTTTCGAGCGTAACAATAATCTTTCCGTAAGTCCATTCTGCTGTCTGTGTTGAGCGGAGTTAATCACACGACTTCCAGGGCTGTCAAATCATAAATTACCGTGTCAATGAGGATGATAGATGGATGGTGGTGGTAGGCATTTCGCAGCAACAGGGACGCGTCGTGGGTGCAATGCAACTATACTCTCGAGAGCGCGGAATTAGCCAAGCTATTGAGGCCCACGCAGCTGCTTTTGGCACAGTCCGTCTGGAGGGAGCCCCTGCAGAAACCCGCCTCTTCACATTCGCTGTAAGGACAGCAAGTGGTGCCAAGCTGCACGTGGTCGAGATCGATCACCAGGCCTCAAATCCTACGTTCCCCAAGAAAGCTGTGGAGGTCTTCTTCCCACCGGAAGCGACTAATGACTTCCCAGTGGCCATGCAGGTCTCTCAAAAATACAGCGTCATCTACCTAGTGACGAAATACGGGTTCATTCATCTTTACGATCTAGAGTCAGCCACTTGTATCTTCATGAACCGCATTTCGAGCGAAACAATTTTCACCACAGCTCCCGATTCCGAATCCTCTGGCATCATTGGGGTCAATCGCAAAGGGCAAGTGCTATCTGTTAGTGTTGACGAGAACACAATTATACCGTACTTATTGCAAAACCCTGCAAACGGTTCACTGGCTCTAAAATTGGCTTCAAGGGCAGGTTTGCCTGGAGCAGATAACCTCTACCAACAACAATTCGAACAGCTCTGCGCACAGGGTCAATATCAGGAGGCTGCCAAGATTGCAGCGACTTCACCACGTGGCTTTCTGCGTACACCTCAGACAATTGAGCGATTCAAGCACGCCCCCCAAACCCAAGGGCAATTGTCAGTGATATTGCAATACTTCGGCATCTTACTCGATAAGGGTACCCTCAACCGGGTTGAGAGTATTGAGCTTGTCCGTCCTGTTCTAGCACAGAATCGAAAGCACCTCCTCGAAAAGTGGCTGAGGGAGGACAAATTGGAGTGCTCGGAAGAATTAGGGGACATTGTCCGGTTGCACGACCCGCAACTCGCGTTGAGCATTTTCTTACGTGCTAACGCCCCTCAAAAAGTTGTTGCTGCGTTTGCGGAGACCGGGCAGTTCGACAAGATCCTTCCGTTCGCTAAACAGAGCGGTTACAGCCCAGACTTTGCACAGCTTCTACAAAACATTGTGAGAATGAACCCCGAAAAGGGCGCCGAATTCGCTACTGCACTTGCCAATGACGAGAATGGACCTTTGGTGGACTTAGAGCGCGTGGTTGACATCTTTCAGTCGCAAAATATGGTACAGCCGGCTACAGCATTCCTTTTAGATGCACTCAAAGACAACAAGCCCGAGCAAGGACACCTGCAGACCCGACTCTTAGAAATGAACCTAGTCAACGCTCCCCAAGTTGCGGATGCTATCTTGGGCAACGAGATGTTCTCATACTACGATAGGGCGCGGATATCACAGCTTTGCGAGAATGCTCAACTGTTTCAACGGGCGCTAGAAAATTCTGATGACCCATCTGCTATCAAGCGAAACATCGTACGGACCGACAAATTCAAACTAGAATGGTTAGTAGACTACTTTGGCCGGATGTCTCTGGAGCAATCCTTGGACTGCTTGAACGAGATGCTCAAGGCCAATATCCGTCAAAATCTGCAGGCTGTTGTACAGATCGCTACCAAATACTCGGACTTGTTGGGACCCAGTAGGTTGATTGAGCTTTTCGAAACGTACCGAACAGCCGAAGGTCTTTATTACTATCTAGGTAGCATCGTCAATTTGAGTGAGGACCCTGAGGTGCACTTCAAGTACATTGAGGCTGCAACGAAGATGAGTCAATTTACTGAAGTTGAACGGATCTGTCGAGATAGCAATTACTACAACCCAGAGAAAGTTAAGAATTTCTTGAAGGAAGCCAAGCTTACGGAACAGTTGCCACTTATCATTGTCTGCGATCGATACAATTTCATCCATGATCTAGTACTTTACCTTTATCAGAACCAGCAGTACAAATCGATTGAGGTCTATGTGCAACGAGTCAATCCAGCGAAAGCGCCTTTTGTGATTGGCGCCCTACTCGACGTTGACTGTGATGAGTCTGTTATTAAGGACCTCTTGAAGTCAGTCGATCCTACTTCTATTCCGATTGATGACCTGGTCTCTGAGGTCGAGTCACGCAACCGTCTCAAACTACTCCTACCTTTCCTTGAGGCCACTCTCGCGAGCGGAAACCAGCAGCAAGCTGTTTACAATGCGCTTGCGAAGATATACATTGACAGTAATAATAATCCGGAGAAGTTCCTGAAGGAGAATGATATGTACGATACGCTTGTTGTTGGTAAATATTGCGAGAAACGGGACCCTAATCTTGCCTACATCGCATACCGGAAAGGTTTGAACGACGTTGATCTCATCAGAATAACCGATGAAAATTCGATGTTCAAGGCCCAAGCTCGATATCTCTTGGACCGCGCTGACCGCGAGATCTGGGCTTTCGTGCTGAAAGACACAAACACCCATCGACGTTCATTAGTTGATCAAGTCATATCGACAGCGGTTCCTGAATCCACCGAGCCTGAAAAGGTCTCTATAGCCGTGGCAGCGTTCCTGCAAGCCGATTTACCAGCTGAGCTCATCGAGCTATTGGAGAAGATTATCCTTGAACCATCTCCATTTAGCGACAATGGCAGTTTGCAGAACCTCCTGATGCTCACAGCTGCAAAGGCCGACAAAGGCCGTCTAATGGACTACATCCATCAGCTCTCGGCTTACAATGGGGAAGAGATTGCTAATATGTGCATATCGGTAGGCCTCTTTGAAGAAGCTTTCGAGGTCTACAAAAAAGAGGATAACCATACAGCGGCAACGAACGTTCTCGTGGAGCACATCGTCAGTATCGATCGGGCGCAAGAATATGCCGAACGCGTCGAGCTCCCTCAAGTATGGAGTATGGCTGCTAAGGCTCAATTGACTGGTCTCCGTATTAGCGATGCTATCGATTCCTACATTCGCGCAGACGACCCAAGCAACTACAATGAAGTCATTGACATTGCAACCCATGCCGGCAAGGACGAGGAACTCATCAAATATCTACGTATGGCGAGAAAATCTCAACGAGAGCCACCTATTGACACAGCCCTTGCCTTCTGTTATGCTCGAACAAACCAACTAAGTGAGCTCGAGGACTTCTTGCGTTCCACCAATGTCGCAGACGTCGAAGCTTCGGGTGACAAAGCTTACGAGGAAGGCTATCACCAAGCCGCAAAGATCTTCTATTCTAGCATTTCGAACTGGGCCAAGCTTGCCACTACCCTTGTTCACCTGAAAGAGTACCAAGCGGCAGTGGAATGCGCCCGCAAGGCCAACAGCGTGAAGGTGTGGAAGCAAGTGAACGAGGCATGTATCGCTAAGAAGGAATTCCGTCTGGCGCAGATCTGTGGTTTGAACCTTATTGTTCATGCTGAAGAGCTGCAAGATCTTGTACGCCAGTACGAGCGCGATGGCTACGTTGACGAGCTCATTTCCCTGCTGGAAGCCGGTCTGGGCATGGAGCGAGCTCATATGGGTATGTTTACTGAACTGGGTATTGTGCTCTCTAAGTACCACCCTGACCGAGTGATGGAGCATCTCAAGCTTTTCTGGTCCAGAATAAACATTCCAAAGATGATCCGTGCTTGCGAGGAAGCACACCTATGGCCTGAGCTCATCTTCTTGTACTGCCACTACGACGAATGGGACAATGCCGCGCTTGCGATGATGGAGCGTGCAGCGGATGCTTGGGAGCACCATTCTTTCAAGGATATCATCGTTAAGGTCGCCAATCTCGAAATCTACTACAAAGCCTTGAGCTTCTATCTGGAACAGCAACCATCATTACTCACCGACTTACTTCAAACACTGACATCCCGAATTGACGTCAACCGTGTGGTAAAGATGTTTGTAAAGTCGGACAATATTCCTCTTATCAAGCCATTCTTGCTCAACGTTCAGTCACAGAACAAGAGAACCGTTAACGATGCGATTAATGATTTGCTAATAGAAGAGGAAGACTACAAGACGCTGCGAGACTCCGTTGAGAATTATGACAATTACGACCCGGTCGACTTAGCTTCACGATTGGAACACCATGAGCTAGTGTTCTTCCGGCAAATTGCTGCTAACATCTACCGAAAGAATAAACGATGGGAGAGATCAATTGCTTTGTCCAAGCAAGACAAGTTGTTCAAGGATGCAATTGAGACGGCCGCGATTTCTCAAAAGAGCGACGTCGTCGAAGACTTACTTCGCTATGTACGTTTGTCCTTTGAAAAACCTGATATCCTCGCTAATCCTCGCGTAGTTCGTCGACATTGGCAGTCGTGAATGCTACGTCGGCATGCTTTATGCTTGCTACGATCTTATCCGCCTCCACGTTGTCATGGAGCTGTCATGGCGTCATGGTCTGACAGACTTCACCATGCCATTCATGATCAACTACATGAGCCAACAAGCGTCTACGATTGACACCCTAAAGAGAGATAACGAAGAGCGCAAAGCTCGTGAGGTCAAGGAGCAGAAAGAGGAGGATAATACACCAATCTTGGGAGGTTCGAGGCTGATGCTCACGCAAGGAGCGGCCAATCCAGTGCCATACTCACAGACGAACGGCATCACTCCTCAACCGACCGGGTATCGATTTTAGATGCTTGACAGGAGGAGGGGGGGCTTTTGTGTAAAGAGAGTTTTCTCTACTTGCAAAGAGGGCGGGACAGGGCGGGACCGGGCGGGTCTATGAGGCTCTCGCATTGCTCTCAAATATGTGTTTTTGCGATGACAGCTCTTCGATGTGACATACGGGTCATTTGGTAATAGCTTGTGTTGAGCCTTGCGAGGGTCAGCTCAGGTGCATTACATGCGAACAGAGCATTTGATGGTTTTAGCAGGCTTGCAGCATATGTAAAATAGATAGCAGATACTTCAATCAGGTGTGAGGTATCTTTGATGACGATGAGGCTTGAGAGATACTAACGTGATCATGATCCATATCTGAGAGAGACAAAAGAAATGGCCCGAGGTCAAAACCATAACAATACTGAGTATCTTAGGCATGAGGCAACATCCACCTGTATATATAAGAACTAGAACAGTGGGAAAGGTTCACTCGAGGCATTGACATGTGGGCGGGCCTTGCAGACACATAATATGATAAAATAGAAATTGACTGCTATGTACTTATACCACACAGAACCCTCATCCTCTACGCATCGCAAACCCCAGCAACCCCCCAACCCGACCTTCCCGCATGTACATACCTCTCCCTCCCCGAGTTCCCGTCTTCACTGACCCATCCACATTAGTCTCTATACTACTGTATACCAACAGCAGCGACGCGGAAAGCGAAGCCAGCCACTGAGAACTCCGTACGTATGAGAGAGAGAGAGAGAGCGCGAGACGGGTATATTAAGACAATGAGGGCCGATGTCAAGATAGGCACTGGGGTTTGTGGCTGCTAATCTTGACCTCGCCGTGTTGGGCTAGACAAGTGGCGTTGAGCGAGGTATGTAGATATGTAAAGGGGTTTTCCGGGAGGGTGGGGACGGGAATAAGGTGGGTACTTTGGGTCGGGCTTGGTCGTGGTGTTTTGGGAGGGAAGGGGGGGGTGAGGTAGGGTTTTCCATGTGTTTGTGGGTATGAATGTAGGATATGCTTTGTAGAAGGGGAGGTGAGCTTTTGAGAGGATAGAGTAGTGAACTAGAAGAGTGAAACATGCTACCTTCTCTATTGCTCCTAGATATTCACCTTCTCTTTCATTGATAGAACCCGTTTTGCAATATCTTACAGAAAAGAAAAGAAAAGAAAACTTTATAGGTTTGTGAGTTGGGATATTAAAATAGAAGCATTATTTTCATCACAGTTCGAAAGTCAGGACTAGTTGGTGCACAGTGTCACTAAAAGTTCTGACGGTGTTGGCGGACTTGGTTAGAGGGTATTATTCGCTGCACTGTGTCAGAGGATTTATCTTTTTGACTTTCTAGGTGGGGGGTTCGAGTACTTTTGGAGGCGAGAGGTAGTTTTTGGTTTTTGGGTGTTAAGATGGCGGTGTTGAGGGGTTTGTGGAAGTGTTGTTCATGGGGCTGGGGGATGTATTTGTGCTACTTTTTTGTATATGGGTTGTGGCTGGGTTGGTGGTGTTATTAGAGTCTGAGTTGGTCAGATAGTCAGGGGGTATTGAATTTGGGAAGATTTGTCTGGATAGATAAGGGATGATTTTCCGTTTCTGAAGTATACTCTGCATGAAATGCCACGAAACCGAAGCACGCAGTTGCTTGCAGAGGCGCCTGCGCAATATGCACGTCGATCAATGAGTATCCCGTTTCCTGCAATATCTGAGTTTGTTTTGTGTCTCTTCTGTAATGTCGTCTGCGAAAGAACCAATTTTGAAAGGCCCCATTGTCGAAGTAGAGGTGGCAATGGTGGCTGTCCTTTCTTTCGCCGTTGAGGTGGCCTTGGCGCAGCTGATAAGCAAGCCAGTCCACCTACGCAATCTTCGAAAAAGTGCTGCAATTAGAGAGGAGACTCCAAACAGCACTTGACTACAAGTTTCATCAGCTCCTATACTGCTTGAACAAGAAATACGCCTTCAGATAGACAGGCTGTGCAGGACATGCCCATTACTCAATACCCTCCATGCCACAGGGTGCCATTTGAGATTTCATGTACTCAAGGCGCCCATTAGAAGGACGAAAGTTGGGTGATCGGCCTTGCTTCGAGATCCAACAGGGAGCATGCACATCTACGCTGTTGTCAATGTTGTTGTCTCATTGGCTTCTGAGGCTGACCATATGGATAATACCACTGGCGATTGTGCGCCAGCGTACAATATAGTTATGTCCATGAGTCCTTGAGTAGGATCCAGAGTGCCTGCAATGTCATTCAACATTGACTGACAGCCTCATGATAGTTGCAATGTCATGCCGAAGGGTAGTAGACCCAGGCTAGCATGTAGCTGGCTTCGCAGCTCTGTCTATGCGAGGGTCGAGGCATGACCACTGTCTCCGTTATAGAAGTACCCTCTGTAGGTCAACGATTGAGTAAGCGAGAATGCCGTCGAGAAGGTCGCCAGACAGATGCATCCAATGAAGTCGGAAAGAAAGCAGTGGAAGACACTTCTCTGCAGAGATTGAAAGTGAACATACAGAAAGACTGTCAGCATGGATTCTTTAACCTAGAATGTTCGATGATTCTGGCAAGCTTCAACACGAGTCAGTTCGATTGGAGATTGTTCGTTGAGAGAATTTCGCTTGATAGCCGTTCGTGCGTGAAGAGCACTGAATGGATCAGAATGATGGTGTTTTGGGAAGCGACTGCATGAAATGTCGGAGATCCTTCTTCAAGCATCAATAAGTAGCCGTGTGTGCATGATGTGTGTGACTGGGCTCAATCTCTAGTGGAGGGACGGAACACATCAAGTACATAAAGGCTCCTTGGCAGGCTGTCGACTAGAGTACGAGTACTGTACTCTCTATTCTTTTCTCACCATGTAGCGGCTTGAAGGGAGGAAGTGCAGAGTGCACATTTCTGTGAGACGGTGACTTTGATCCACGGCATTGGCAGGACTAATCTTTTGGTCTTATCGCCGCTACTCTATCACACAAAAACAACAACATCCCTCGATCGGTGTTCGGGTCTTGCTTCTCAACAGTTCCGCCCCCGCGTGCCCGCCAGCCAAAAATCCTCCCTCGTTCCTTTTGCCAATTGAATCACCCGACACTTCTGAACCCTTATATAAGTACTACTCCATCGAACACTCAGGAGCCTCCTACAGCTCCAGCACCTCTCAATTGCCCATTCACCACCCATTGACCCTGTTATTCTCGTTCGCATACAAGTACTCCTCGCTCCTACGGAGCTTGACGCTTCAACATGCCTGATCCGCACGACGAGTATGCCGAGCATTTCGATGCTGGGCATTCGGGCAAGGACCATACAGTACATCAAAGACTGAGGGCAAATTCGACGATTATGGAGTTGAAAAAAATACTGGGTGCGCAGCCCCCCGGCCGGACTAGGCGGTGAAGGACGTTTGCATGAGGACCCCTTGCTGACGCTGAACCGCTTGGGCTTGGTAGTGGCCAACAGAGGAGAGATTCGTAAGGATGTCTTGACAATGACTATAGAGAAAGCTACACGCTGATTCTTGTGCCTAGCTATTCGAGTAAGCTTGGCCAATTGATGCAGCTCGTAAGAGAAAGTGGCTTACACAAATCGCCGAGATAGATATTTAGAACAGTAAGGGTTTCACGTCCAATCCGGCTATTCGGCCGAACTCCCATACGGCTTCTTGAGATGGACAGTCCCCAGGCTGATACACGTTTCCTACTAGGCCCACGAGCTTTCTCTACAAACCGTAGCGGTCTTCAGGTACACTTACGATTACGGGAAACCCTGAGTACTTGCTAATGGTATTAGCTATGAGGACCGCCTCAGCATGCACAGGCAAAGTCAGTACAGCTCAAAGATTTGCTTTCTAAAAGCCCTTTGCTAATGAGAGATTACGCTTTCTAGAGGCTGACGAAGCTTATGTGATTGGTAAAAGAGGCCAATATACACCCGTTGGTGCATATCTGGCCGGTGATGAGATTATAAGCATTGCAAAACAGCATGGTGTCAACATGATCCACCCGGGTTATGGATTTCTGTCGGAGAACGCAGGTTTTGCAAGAGCCGTGGAAGCAGCAGGTCTTATCTTTGTAGGACCCACTCCCGAAACGATTGACGCCCTAGGTGATAAAGTATCTGCTCGTGTATTGGCCCAGAAAGCGAACGTGCCAGTCGTCCCTGGCACCCCAGGGCCTGTCGAAAAGTTCGAGGACGTCAAGGCGTTCACGGACGAGTATGGCTTTCCGATTATTATCAAGGCTGCTTTTGGTGGCGGTGGACGAGGCATGAGAGTGGTGCGAGAGCAGGCTACTCTGAAAGACTCCTTTGAGCGAGCAACATCAGAGGCGAAGTCTGCATTCGGAAACGGGACTGTGTTCGTGGAAAGATTCCTGGACAAGCCGAAGCATATCGAAGTGCAGTTGCTCGGAGACAATGAGGGTAATGTGGTCCATCTCTACGAGCGTGATTGCAGTGTCCAGCGTCGTCATCAAAAGGTTGTGGAGCTGGCTCCAGCAAAGAACTTGCCGACCGATGTTCGGGACAAGATTCTGGAGGATGCTGTCAAATTGGCTAGGTCTGTTAGTTACCGGAATGCAGGTACCGCTGAATTCTTGGTGGATCAGCAACACAGATACTACTTCATTGAAATTAACCCCCGTATACAAGTTGAGCATACAATCACCGAAGAAATCACTGGCATTGATCTTGTTGCGGCTCAGATTCAGATTGCTGCAGGTGCGACTCTAAAGCAGCTTGGTCTGACACAGGATCGAATCTCTATACGCGGATTTGCCATCCAGTGCAGAATAACCACCGAAGACCCTGCCAACGGGTTCTCTCCAGATACTGGTAAAATTGAGGTGTACCGTTCTGCTGGCGGCAACGGCGTGCGTCTGGATGGTGGGAATGGTTTCGCTGGCGCCATCATTACACCTCATTACGACTCGATGTTGGTCAAATGTACTTGTCTTGCCTCGACTTACGAGATTGTCCGAAGGAAGATGCTTCGTGCTCTAGTAGAGTTCCGAATCCGGGGCGTGAAGACCAACATTCCTTTCTTGGGATCTCTACTCACACACCCTACCTTCATTGCAGGGACTTGCTGGACTACCTTCATCGATGATACACCCGAGCTCTTCTCTCTTGTTGGGAGCCAAAATCGTGCACAGAAGTTGCTGGCCTACCTTGGGGACGTAGCAGTTAACGGTAGCAGCATTAAAGGCCAAATCGGCGAGCCGAAATTCAAGGCCGATATCATCATGCCTGTGCTTTTGGATGAGAACGAGAAGCCTATCGATCTAGCACAGCCGTGCAAGACTGGGTACAAATATATCCTCGACAAGGAAGGCCCAGAAGCGTATGCGAAAGCTGTACGAGAGATCAAGGGCTGCCTCATTATGGATACTACATGGCGTGATGCTCATCAGTCGTTGCTGGCTACAAGAGTTCGAACAGTGGACTTGTTGAACATTGCGAAAGAGACAAGCTATGCTTATGCAAATTCGTACAGTTTAGAATGTTGGGGAGGAGCAACCTTTGACGTGGCCATGCGTTTCCTCTACGAAGATCCCTGGGACAGACTACGCAAGATGAGGAGAGCCATTCCCAACATCCCCTTTCAGATGCTACTTCGAGGCGCCAATGGTGTCGCTTATTCATCTCTGCCAGACAATGCCATTTACCACTTCTGCCTGCAGGCAAAGAAATATGGTGTTGATGTCTTCCGGATTTTCGATGCCCTTAATGATATTGACCAGCTCGAGGTCGGTATAAAAGCCGTGCAGCAAGCTGGAGGTGTTGTCGAGGCAACAGTCTGCTACAGTGGTGACATGCTGAACCCAAAGAAGAAGTATAACCTTGAATACTACATGGACTTGGTAGAAAAGATTGTGAAAATTGGGACTCATGTGATTGGTATCAAGGACATGGCTGGTGTTATGAAGCCGAGAGCGGCAACTCTTCTGATTGGTTCTATCCGAAAGAAATACCCTGATATCCCTATACATGTCCATACACACGACTCTGCTGGTACGGGCGTAGCAACGTATGTCGCATGTGCCAAGGCAGGCGCTGACGCTGTGGACACTGCTACTGACAGCATGTCTGGAATGACTTCTCAACCCAGCGTTGGCGCTCTACTTGCGTCACTCGAAGGCACTGGTCTTGAGCCTGGCCTGAATGTGCACCATATACGAGCTCTGGATACTTACTGGGCTCAGCTACGTCTTCTGTACTCGCCATTTGAAGCTGGTCTCACTGGACCTGATCCCGAAGTCTACGAGCACGAGATACCAGGGGGGCAATTGACTAACCTGATCTTCCAAGCGTCGCAACTAGGACTTGGTGCGCAGTGGGCTGAAACTAAGAAGGCTTACGAGCAAGCAAATGATCTCCTCGGTGATATCGTCAAGGTCACACCCACTTCAAAGGTGGTCGGCGACTTGGCTCAGTTCATGGTTTCCAACAAACTCAACGAAGAAGGTGTTCGCGCCAAGGCTAAAGAGCTCGACTTTCCTGGGTCTGTACTTGAATTTTTCGAGGGACTCATGGGCCAGCCGTATGGAGGATTCCCCGAGCCATTACGATCGGATGCCCTCCGAGGACGCCGTAAGCTCGACAAGCGTCCTGGTCTGACTCTGGAGCCGTTGGATCTCCAGAAGATTAAAACGGACATCAATGAAAAGTTCGGTAGCGCTTCCGAATGCGATGTGGCCAGCTACGCCATGTACCCTAAAGTCTTCGAGGACTACCGCAAATTCACATCCAAGTACGGCGACTTGAGCGTCCTCCCCACTCGATACTTCCTCGCCCGCCCCGAAGTGGGCGAGGAATTCCACGTCGAATTGGAAAAGGGCAAAGTGCTCATCCTCAAGCTTCTGGCCGTAGGACCGTTGTCGGAGCAGACGGGCCAGAGAGAAGTCTTCTTCGAGATGAACGGCGAGGTTCGATCGCTCTCGGTGGCGGATAACAAGGCTGCCGTCGAGAATATCAGCCGGCCAAAGGCGGACAGCAGCGATAGCAGTCAGGTTGGCGCGCCGATGTCTGGGGTTGTGGTGGAGGTGAGGGTGCATGAGGGCGGGGAGGTCAAGAAGGGGGATCCGGTCGCGGTGTTGAGTGCGATGAAGATGGTGAGTTTTCGCTCTCGGTACGATCTGCCGGGCAATGGATTGCTAATTACTGGGATAGGAAATGGTCATCAGCGCGCCGCACTCGGGCAAGATTGGCTCGTTGCTGGTCAAAGAGGGAGACTCGGTGGACGGACAGGATTTGGTGTGCAAGATTGTCAAGTGAGAGCGTGAGCGAAGGGGTGACTGCGGGAGATGAGTGCGGTGCTGTGTGGGATCTGAAAGAGTAGACGATTGAATGTTTTTTAGAATTACGCATTTCGAATGCTTCAAGATCACCTCTCAAGAACATGCTAGGACGTCTGTCATGCTACTCCAAAGTTACCTACGTGCCAGCTCTTCCCCAGCCATTCCAAGATACCTCGACCGACCGACAGCCAGCTCAGCAACACCATCCCGTCCTTCATCCCCATCAATCCCAAATACAGCCCCATATCACCCCCCCCCCCCTCTCCCTTCTTCTCCCTTCCCACCTTCCTGACAATCCACCACGACACCCTCCCCTCTCATCCTCTCTACAGTAGACACGAAGATCCGTTCGTTTTCTAATAACTAACTTTATCCGCTTCTTGGCGAGGAATTGGGGGGGGGAGGGGTTGGAGGTGAGGATGGTGTATGGATGGATGGATAAGGTAGGGATAGGAGAGGGTTGGGGTGGTGTTTGGTGCGGAGGGGATTGGGAAGGTTGGGGGGGGGATGATGAGGGGTGGTGGAGGAGGTGGGGGAGGTAGTTTGCTTTTTGAGGAAATTGTTTGGGTTGAATTATACTGTACCTATTTCAATATAAACCTGAGCCCACCGACGAGTGCCCTGAGTAAGCAATTACGAGCTACCAGTCTCCCACACTTTCATTGCTTGTCCCCGCCGCGCCAATCTACGACCCCCCCCTTCCCCAACCCCAACCCCAAAACTCTCCCAACTCTCCCAACTTCCCCCCCAAAAACCCCCTCAGCCGCGCGCGCACACACACACACACATATTCACAATTCACTTCCCCCCCTTTGTGAAATTATGCCACATCTGCCCAATGAACCCAGGCTTCTGGCTCTGCTCGTGGAAGCTCTGGCGGCGGGCCTCGGCGATGGCGTCCGAGGAGTTGCGTTTTTGGGTTGTCAGGCCGGCGAATTTGCCGGAGGAGGCGGAGGACTGGGTTGGGGTGGGGGGGTTAGTGTTGGGTTTTGAGAGGGGTGGGGGGATGGGAGATGGCAGGGGGGAAGGGGGAAGGGGAGATAGTGGGGAGGTGCTTCAATGAATGCTATGGTCGTGGTAGAACTAATGTGACAGAACTCACGCGTCTACGCTCAGAGGCAGCGCCGGTCCCCGTCGCGCCCATGATGCCTTTGCTTCCGGCGTTGGAGGACATGATGGTTTAGATGTGTCGAGAACCTTGATAGCGGGAGTAGAGTGGGTTTCTCAATCGTTGATATGGTATTGTGGAAGCGTAGTCGTGTAAACGCTCTTAAGTGTTGGTTTGAAAGGCTGATGTGGATAGTGAGATGGTCAACAAAGAATCGTGATGGGAGATGAGAAAGTCTTGGAGAATTGTCACCCTTCTTTATGTCTACGATCTCAAGCACTACCTTACCTTACATAGCTCAATACACCTTATCCCAGCACTCAAGTACTAATGTATACCTCACGGCTGCAGCTTCCTCGATCATGGACGCAATATGTACATGTCGTCACGGTCCACCACTATCGATGCTATCGATAAGCTGCCAAGGACCCCACTACGCCCTACGGATGCCCCGCTATCACATGCCAAGTCACCGCTTCGAGTCTGTGTTGATCGAAGTGTGAGATTGGGGGGAGTCGGATACCGAATAGATCGAATAGGGGAGAGGGTAGATGAGATGGATTGATAAAGTAAGGCAAGGTGGGTTATGAGGTTGGGTGTTGAGATGGGACTGTTCTTCACTTCTCCATGTCATCAATATCCTTACTCCGACAGTTCGATGTGGTGATGTTGAGCATATTTGGTCGTGGTAGAATTGCGTTTCCCGAAGTGTCGCGTAGGACTGATGGTGACTTTGCGGCCAGTTCATTTCTTGGTCTGCTCTTCTAGGTGTTTTCGAACGACGTCCGCCATTACGCACTCGGCTTTCTCCGCCAGGATTTGGTCGATTTCTGTGCGAAATCTACCTGAGATGTTGCACTTACCATGAACGCGGTCAGAGTTGTCGGTAAAAGTCCCTCTATAACCGCTTCGTTCTGAGCCCCGACAAATAGGGAAAGACAGCTTCTTCAGCTTTGCTGACAGCTCATTCACACTTATCGTAATACTTGCGAGACGAGGCCGAGGCCACAATCCTATCTTACTTAAGCCTTTGATCAAGGATCCAAGTGTCACAGCGTCGCACTCGTCTTTGTTCGAAGGTGCTATACAGTGCCGCACATCGCCTATAGCGAAATGGTTGACATTGGTATGGCAGAGATCCAGCAACGCAACAAGTGTGACACTGCGGGCGTCAAGGATGTTATCTGTAGACCAGCATATGTTAGCTCAAAAAGAACCTCTGGAAAGGATATATTTCAATACGCCACTGACCCAATGTTCCTGGAGGCAGATTCTCTGTAGGTAGCGATCCAGAGGCGGTCAAGTACGATCCACAAAGCGGAACTTTTATCTCCAGTACCAACCCATAGGCAATTCGCTCGAAAGTTGATGTATCTCCAAACACCCATGCAATGAAAAGCCATTCTTCATATCCGGCGCAACAAGAAAGGTGCTTGAGGCCTCGAATCCATTTTGGAAGCCATGGCCGAACAAGTGTGACAATATCATACTTGTCACATAGTATGGAAACACTCAGCAGTTGATCATATTCCAGAGATTGAGGTACTTCCAAAAATCGGAAGTGGGCGATATTGAGCAAGATCCAAAGAGCTTCACTGTCGTCGTCTTCAAGAAAGACCTCTCCAGTACTGGGGCTTGCTTCCTTGAATCGGCTCTTGGAGTCAAGCATGGCACGCCAGACAGGACTGGCTAGGCACAGGGCTTTAGATGAGACTACGAACGTCTTTTGATCTTCACCAGCCTGAACAAGAAGCTTGATATCACCTGCTGGATCTACATAGACAGTTGGTTCGTCCATCACTTCTTGGGTCGTTGGTCGCACAAAAAACCCGATAGAGGTTTGCGAGGACTCCATTTCGCGCGTGTATGGCATAAGAATGAGAGGCCTTTTTCTTAGAAAAGTCCGCCTTGATGAGTCTGGGCAGAGCCAGACAACAGGGCTGTGAATTGCGAACAGCGACGCTGCTTCGTGTACTCCTCAGCACTTAATTCTCTTATCGGTGGAAATTCCAGCAGGAAGATACCATGGGAAGGCTTTTACAGGACGCATGTGTTAATGTAAAGGATTACTCCTTCAATCATTTTGCTGGCTAGCCTTCAACATCTTGCGATTGTCACACGTCCATGCTGACCTGAGTACGTAGAGTAATAAGCTGGGATACTCTCATACCTTTCTCTTGACGATGCCTCATCCTCCTCCGAAGCCGCGGCGGCTGAAGATATATTACCTTAGCGCTGTATGATCAATCTGTAGACACCCGGAAGGGTTAGCGTAATACCAGCTATGGCAAAGTTTCAGTTCCAGTGTAATATGTTATCCTGAACATCTATTATACCATCATGCCTTCCGCCAACCTCACCACGGAAACCTCCATGTCTCCGCCCTCTACTGGCCCCCCCAAGCGCTTCTCCGTATCCCTGTCGGCCTCCAAGCCAAAGCCTACCCCAACCGCAATCTCAAAACCTCCCAATCCTAAGAAGCGCCCTCACTCCTCCCTCGCCGACTCGGACTCCGACAATGAAGACACGAGTCGTGGCCCTCAGCTTGTATCCGCATTTGATCACTCCGTTGGCGGAGCCATCGGCGTAAACGGTGTTGAAAAACCAAAAGCCCCACTGGTGATTCACGGTCCAAAAAACCGAGATTGGCGAGATGAAGCTCGGCGAAAAAAAAGCAAGAACATTCTCCCGGCGGAGGTGCAGGCTGCGAGATCGGGTGCTGCACTGAATGGAGCAGAGACGGAGAGGGACGAGGTATCGAAGGAAGGCGGCTTGACTTTTGTGAAGCGGGAGGTTAGAGATGGCGGAGGGGACTTCAAAATGGAACAGAACCGCACTTTAGTTGATGCGCAAATGGACGTTAAACCTAGAGGTGCGGACGAGGAAGCTATGGCGGCGCTACTGGGAGATGGTGATAAGAAATCAACCTTGGTCTTGCCGGCTATAGGTTTAAACGGAGGTACTGACGAGCTGCGGAGCGGCCGAGACACATTTATCGCGAATGAGGACGACGTCTTCAGAAACGACGTCGCTTCTCGCCCCGACATGGCAAGCCTAGACGCCTACGCCGCCGTCCCCGTCGAAGAGTTTGGCGCCGCCCTTCTCCGCGGCATGGGCTGGAAAGAAGGCGACTCCCTCGGCCGCCGAAAAGAGCAAATCACCAAACCTAAACCCATCGAGCGCCGTCCCGCTCTCCTCGGTATCGGCGCGAAAGAGGCCCCTGGCGGCGTTGGGGATGAATTAGGTGCATGGGGGAAAGTGGCAAAGGGCAAGAGGAGAGTAGATAAGACGTACAACCCCGTGCTGTTGCGGAACTCCGTTACGGGCGAGATGCTGACGGAGGAGGAGCTGGCGGAGAAAAAGGAGAAGCAAAAGAAGGAGGAAGGGGAATGGAGGGAGAGGCGGGATAGGAATTTGGCAATTGATGAGGGGAAGAAGAGGGAGATGCTCGCGATAGAAGATACCAGACCCCGGGATAAAGACCGCTCGAACGCATCAAGCCGGCACAGTTCCTCAAGAAGAGACAGAAGCCGATCGCTCGAACGCAGCCGCCACCCTTCAAAACGAGACCGCAGCGCCTCCCCCAAGGGCAGTCGACACAATTCCTCCAGACGCGAGCGAAGCAGATCGAGGGAACGGCATCACAGCAAGCGGAGAGATTATGATGATTATGACCGCAAGGATAAGGATCGACGACGGAGGGAGCGGTATGATGGGAAGGAGGACTCGAGAGTTGAGGGGCAGGGGCCGAGGGTTGCGGATGTGTATGATGATACCCGGAGGAGGAGGAGGGAGGAGGTGTATTAGGGGCGGTGAGGGATGGGACGGAGGAGGTATGGGCGATTGAGAGGGTTTAGGAGATGGGTTGGGGAACAATATCCTGTGGTTGTAGTACCTACCCAGCCAGCTCTACATGGCTATAATGAATGAAACCCTTCCTACGACTTGAACGCTTCAATTCAGAAATCTTGCCAAAACTCGCCCTGGCCTCAGACCATGACAACATCCTGCACCCCACCCTCACCGACGCCATCAACCTCCAAAGCCCCCATCTCGCCCACAACCCACCCGACCACAAAACTCTCCTCCACCAGCTCCTCCACCCTCCGATAATGCCTCTCCGTCCACACCCTCAACCCCTCCACCACCCCCTTCGCGCCCCTCACCCCCGCCAACCGCTCCGCCCCATACCGCCTCACCACCACCCCGAGGATCCGCTGCGCCACCCCCGCCGTGCGCACGTTCGTGTTCCAGTCCCGCAGGCGCGTGAGCAGGATCAGCAGCTGCGAGTCGGAGAGGCGGGCCAGCACGTCGTCGACGGCGCGGATGCCGGAGAGGGAGTCTGGCTCGGGCGGGGTGGTGGCGGCGACGGTTTGGAAGAGCGAGAGCAGGCGCAGGGGGTGGTTGAGTTGGAGCGCGAGCGTGATGGCTTCGCGGTAGCTGCCGCGGCGGATGTGGTTCTGCAGCTTTTGCTCCTCCTCGACGCGCTGCGTGGCCGCCTGCGCGCTCGCGGCCGCGGTCGCCGACGTGGTGTCTTTCCAGAACGTGATGGTGCTGTCGGCGCTGCCGGAGACGACGGTGTTGGTGTCGGGGTGCACGGCCAAGGCCCAGACGCGGTCGGTGTGGTTGTCGAGGGTGGTGGCGGGTTCGCCGGTATGGGCGTCCCAGAGCTTGACGAGGCCGTCGCCGCCGGCGGTAGCGAGGAGGGGGGGGCGGTTGGAGGCGGGTGGGGGCATCCAGAGGACTTTGAGGACGCTGTTTGTGTGGCCTTCTAGTGTGCGCAAACAGGTGTAGTCTGTTAGATTCCATATTTTGACTGTTTTGTCTCCGCTACCTGTTAGGACAAGCCCCCTTGATGCGCTGCCGCCGCTGTCGCTGGTGACGGCGGGGTAGTTTGCAGGTGTGAAAGCGACGGACCAGACCCCGCGGCGATGACCGCGTAAGATGCCGAGGACTTCGCCTTCTTCGACGCTCCATACCTTGACGGTGCGGTCTTGGGAGGCGGAGGCGAAGAGGTGGGAGGTTGGGGAGAGAGAGATGGCGTTGATGTCTTTGTCGTGAGCTTTGCGGGTGTAGAGGGCTCTATGCAAGGTAGTGGATGGTTTTGAGGTGGTGGTGGGTTTCTTGCTGGAAATATTCCAGCGCTTGATTGTCCGGTCTTGAGAGCCGGTTAAGAGAAAAGGGGGTGGATGGTCGAGGGGGTGGTTGTGTGCTGCTGATCCTGTAGGAGGAGGGGCGGAGGGTAAGGAAATTGCGCCGAGGGATTCGGCGTGCCCGGTAAAGGTGGCGTAGTGGGTGTAGGAGTCTTGGACATGGTCGATGCGCCAGAGACGGGCAGTGTTATCTTTGGCGCCTGTGGCAAGCCAGCAGCCGGACCAGTCGACAAAAAGACAGATGATGATGTCTTCGTGGCCTTGGAGAAGGGCGACGTCGGCCCCGAAATATTGTGCTGTTGCTAGTGAGTCTGTGGTTGGAGGGGATGAAGCGAGAGATACCAGGCGTATGTCTTCGGAGTTAGTAGCTAGAGCTAGCAGAGAACGATCTGGTGTTACATAAGCCAGGTCGATGATCTCGTCATGTGTGCCTGATATTCGTCGAAGAATGGGCAAAGGAGCAATTGTATGGCCAGGAAGAACAGGGTCTGAAAGAGGATGGGTTGAATGAATGATTAGACTTTGATCTGCATGTACACAAAGTAGGAAATCCTGGGCTTGGTTGTGACATATATGCCCAATCCCGTCACCCTCATTCCCGGGCTCCTGCTCTTGCGTGACCTCGTTTCCACTCTTGGCGTCCCATACACGCAGCTTTCCATTTTCACCTCCAGTGTAGATGAAAATGCCATTGTTGAGGAATCCCACGGCTTCGATCACTTCAAGAACAGGAAATACTTTCTTGACTTTCCAGGTTCTTGCATCCCATAACATGACGGTTTTATCTCGACTTCCAGACACAAGGATATCTTCTTCTGCGAGGAAGTCTAGGTCACGGACCACGGAGACATGTGAGTCGAGAATTGCTATTGATCTGCGCTTCGCCAGATTCCAGATTTGAATTTTACCGTCTTCACTGCCAGATGCTAAACGAAAGGACGCATTTGTGGTAGTGCCGTTGGCCATGATATCCTGCATTACTTCATCATGGTCCCCACTACTTTTTCGACGCTTTTTCTTATGGTTCTTGGTTGCTGTACTATCTAGCTCGGAGTCTGTGGCTTCAAAGAAATGCAATGCGGAGATGACCCCAGCATGTCCCCTAAAGGTGTGTGTGACATAGCCTCCTCTGATATCCCATATTTTGACGACTCCGTCAGCGCTTCCAGTTGCGAGTAAAGTTCCCGTGCTGTCTATTGCAGCTGTGATTACCGGTGTAGTGTGCGGTCTTAATGTTCTTAGTAACACTGGTTTGATAGAAGGCGACAGTTCTTGGGAATTATGCAATGCATATATTTTCAACGATAGTGAGCGCGAGCATAGTATTAGGTGTGATGCTGACGGTGTAACTGTCATAACAATTCAGCTTAAGTACTAGCGCACGAAGCATCGGAGGGTATACTCGAAAGCGTTGTTAAGACCTCGCCGTCCTAACATTTCTTTCAGTGACCATGGTATAGGCATCTCAGACAGCACCTACACCCTCTATCCGTGCTAATAGTTGACCCGTACTCAGATCAGTGAGCAATGCTTCCTCACCCAAGCATGTCGCCAAGGTTCGGCCTTTGCTGTCGAGAGCAACATCTCCGCCAGTGTAAATTGGTTGTATTGTCCGGTCGGGCTCGAAAGTAGTTGCGATGCTAGCTCTTGAGAACATATCGACCGTTCTTCTCTTACGCAAACTAGTTTAATACTGTGGTGGTACAGTAATACGTCAGGCGCATCCTCAATTGTCCCTATGAAAAGTTAAAGTAATTTTTGAAGTTGCGTATGAAATAAGGTTTGCCTGCAGCGGGAGTCTGTGCGTTTATGCATTAGCCGCCGCTATCGGTGCTAACCAGTCTTGGAGTAGCATCAGGCTACCCCAGATTCAAGAACATTCAGAATAATTTCTGATGCTTTCCAGGCAAGTCTTGATTTCACCAACAATTTCATTCGCTCGGTGTCTCACGAGAAAACTAGGGACATGAGCAAAGGTTCTAGGAAGAATGGGCCGTCAAGCTTACATGACCCGACTTGCATTGGTATGTTGACCTCTCTAGCAATATCTCGAACAGAGGATTCTCACTAGTCTTCTATTCCTGAATGTTTCACGATCTCTATGGGCTGGTCCTACTTTAGTCCTAGCCGTGACTCCAGCAATGATGTACGCTGTAGAGTACTCAAGACTCGTTTGCAAAGAAAACTCATCCTTTGTTATGAGGCTGGAAACATGGAGAGGAACCCTATCGAAATTAATGTCAAAGACGCCAAATGATTCCAACAATCACTAGCTCCTTTGATCTTCACTAATCATACTTTTTCTTAGGGCCGTTCTGCGTACGAACCTCCAGAAGAAGCAGGATCGACAGAGAACGAACAAAGTGCCCAGGTACATGTCCCGAATGAATTGCAAAATACCAGCGTCATTACTCGTCCGGGTTACATACAGCAATACGACCGTAGAGGACATCCCGAAAATCTTGCCTCTCGAGCTCTTCTTCGCCAGTCGCGAAGAGCTCAGAACGATGTTCTGGCAACTGTTGGTGTGTGTGTCGGCCTGGATGAGAACGGAACTGCGGTTCGACCCGAGGTACACCAGAAAGAAAGCGATATAAATAACAGGATCAAGGTTGAATCGGTGATGAGAGAGAATGAGGTCGGGCTTCTCCTAGTAGCAGCAGACATAGGACTGTTCTTTGTTGGCACATTCTGGGTGCTGGGCTTAAGGCAGAGGTTACAAGTGAGTAAAGCTCAATCAGTATCTTTGGCGCGTGTAATGACCCCCTTTTAATAGACATTCCGCATTTACAGAGGAATTCCTCTAGCGGCGATTATTAAGTCAGAGTGGAAACACTTTGGTCCCTTGCAATTCCTGTTAAGCGGAATGACAGCAAGGCTAGCATCTCTCTTCTTCGACGTGGGCCGGTTCTTTCTTATCACAGGAGTCCATGACGCCCTTTGCAAGCAACTTCGAGGGATCAATTGCAGCCGAACAACTTTCCGCAGGTTCGAGTTTGGTGGGAAAATAACTGACACATTGTAAGTATAACATAAGAAGCTATATAAGAACAAAGGTATTAATAGGCGACGATAGTCTCGAAGCTACGACGTTTGTAATCATGGTTCCATTGGAAATATTCGCTACACTACAACAGCTAGATCTTATCCCACAATGGCCAATTCTACCTCACCCCAAAGCTCTCATACCATTCACGCAGTACTCGCCGTTCCAAGTACCTAGTATACCTGCCGACTTCAGTCCGAAATCCTCTCTAAACTTCCTAACTTCGATCGTTTTCTCTCCATTGACCCTGTGGTGGGCACTGTATTACGCAAAGCCGATCGTACGACATAAGCTACACTCCTATTTACACTGTGTACTCCCAAAGCCCTCAAACCCAGACGCAGACTCTATTATGGGTGCCATGGAAGATGAACTTGACGACGAGAATATCCCTGGTATCGGCACACTCAACAGTGAAGGTACAATGGATCACCTACCGCCAAAGACCATGCTCGAGGAATTGAAGGAAGATATTCAAAGCCTATCGAACGAGATCCGAGATTACCTCGCCAGTTGGACAAAGCAAACAGAAAAATCAGCCATGGTATCTAATTTCCGTGAAGACCTCACCACGCCATCTGTCGACTCGCCCCTCGACCCTTCAACCCAACCGCCACTTCCACGCAACTCGGCAGATTCCACTATTGAAAATATCCCACGTCCCACCAATGAAAGCGAAGTAGAGAGCCTCCACATCCAAACTCGCGACCTCTCCCTCGCATACACCTCCGAGTCCCCTCCCCCTTTCCGCACCCCCTCCGAATCCTCCACCCCCTCCCCCAGCACCCCCAACATCCACGTCTCCACCGAAATCATCCCCACGGACTCCTCCACCGCCGACATCCTCCAATTAAACGTCCAACTCCACATCCCCACCATCCCTAACCCGCACCACAACTCCACAGCCGACTCCCCTACAGTCACCGCCAATACCCCGACGCCCCTCGACCCCTGGCCAACCACAAGAGACGACACCAGCACCTTCCCCGACTCCGATGCCATCAAGGCCGAAGAACGCTCCCGTTCCCCACCTTACCACCACACCACAGCCCTAACGACCTACCCCGCCGACACCCTGTCCTCGCACCTCGCCACCCACCTCACCACCCTCCTCTTTCTACCCCTCGAAGCCCTTTACGCTCGCTCCGTGGCGTTAAACTACCTCTCCTCCCCCATGCACCTACATGGCACAAGTGCGGCTGCGAGAGAGCGGCTAAGAGGGCAGGTGTATCCATTGGGCGCTTGGTTCGGTACTGGATTAAGTGGGGGAGGGGCAGCGGGGTATATCGGGAGGATGGTGCTGGTGGCCGGGATGGAGTGGGGGGTGGGGTGGGCGGTGTGGCAGCTGGGCGCGGGGTTGGCATGGTGGGCTGGCAGGAGGTGGTTTCGCTGGGGGAGGTTTTGAGGGGGGGAAGGAGTTCTGGGCGACGGTTAGTTGGTATGTGGGGAAGAGTAAGGAGGGAAAGGCTGCGAAGACGCTCTAGACGAAGGCGAGGATTTCGTATGTAGTGGTGCAGGCTTAGCCGCAGGGAGTGGAGATTAGGATTTTAAGCTTGTGATACCCCATACGGATGGATCTTGATAGTTGCTATATACCTGAAAATTTCAAATCTCATAGGACCTCTCAAGTTTTCCAACCTCAGTAGTACGGGATTGCGCTCTTGCTTTTGTTGCAGCAGGCAACAACAGCAACATTGGCGCTGTTCCGTATGCAAAATCTCCATGTCTGAGCTGGCGGAATGAAGCTCCATCACCACATGGACGGATTCGGCGATCCTGCGTCGAGCGCCAGCTGGTATCTCTTCCCCACCCCGAAGAACTCATCAGATAGATAGCTTTGCCTCCCCCCCCATCTTTTCCATGTATTAGCCTAAAGCCACTCTATGCATTCCAACAACTGAAAATCCTCCATCTCCATCTTCGTCTCTAGCCCTTCCCCTTCCCCCTCCTCCTCTCCCAAACCATCAAATAGCTCTCCTTCGTAAACAACGTCTCCGTCGCCACCCTCTCGACAAACAAATCCTGAATCTCCAACCACTCCTCCCTCGCTCGATCCCGCACCTGCACCCTCCACACCTTCCTCTCCGCCTCGCCCTCCACGCTATCATCCCTTGTGCGCACAGCCTCATGCGTCACGTTCGCGCATAGATCGTACCAGATCGGTTCCCCAGGCGGGTGGATTCTCGGATCGGGCTGCACGTAGGAGCTCATGTCGAGGGAGCGGGTGGGGAATGTGACGATGGTGGGGTTGTGCTCGGCGACGAACTTGTTTTTGGAGAAGCGTTTGATGTGGAAGAGGAGGTAGGGGGGGAGGGGGTGCAGGAGGCGGTAGCGTTTGCGGGTGTTGAGGTGTTCTTGGGATTTGAGGCCATCGTATTTGGAGAGGATGGAGGTGAGCGGGACTTGGGGAATGATGTTCTTGTCGAGCTCATCTTGGAAGAGGGGGGCAGCGGGGAGGTCGAGAGTTAGCATTAGGTAGCGTGTTGTATCGACCAGGACTTCTGCAGCTTCTTCGAAGCGGAGGCGATCGCCGGCGTCGGCTTTGGCGGTGATTTTCTGGCTCTCGACTTTCAGCTTGCCTTGGAATACTCGGTGAATGACGCTGGTGCCTGGCTTTGTTTTGCTTCCGCCCAAGGCCAAGTGCATATTGTTGAGGAACCAGCTTAGGAAGTCAACGGGATCTGACTGGTGGAGGAGGTCGAAGCGCTTGTTGGATTGACGTGATATCTGTTGTAGCAGCTCGTGCGGCGAGACGTGGGTCTTGAAGGCACGGGTATTCCATATCTTGCGAATGAGGACTGAGAAGCGTTGTACTAGCTCAGACTTCTGCGATAGATCTTCGAGCATGAAGAAATTCCGCAAAGGAGGGATGTGAGCTAGGGCTTGGATGATCACGTTGAAATAATCATTCTCTTTGATATTGTTCATTCCGACAAAGCCTGCCCAGAGATGTTAGAAATTGTTTCTCCCGGAGACTTAGTTATTATACCAGGCCTATACTTCTTCCCTCCTAGATCCCATGCATCCTTGGCTTCTTTATCGAGTTTTCCGACCTCATCCTTGGACAATTGCGGATCTACAACGAACTTGATATCCTCTAAGCTCTTACTCTTGACTTCATACCCCTCAGGTAGTACATACATCCTTTTCGTCTGCATGTTCACATAGACATGATGCCCCACTTCGAGGGCATGGAAATAGGCATGTGACTTAGGCCCACGACCTTGATAGTATTTGCCACAGACTAAGCAGGCGTAAACATTTATATTCGAAAGCGTTACAGAGCAAAGCTTCTCAAAATCAAAGTCGAGTACGGACCGGTTGATGGTGTCCAGGTAGAGATCTGTGTATCCTTCAAGAGGTGCGGCCTGCCGTGAGGCCGCAGAATATGCGGATTGCTCTTCTCGAAGCTCTTGTGAGGATGCTGTTGATGCAGCCTCTTCTAGTTCCTCCTCTTCCGCATCTGCTGCCGCTAGTATATTGTTCCCATTCCTTTCCTCATCTTCGCGCTGATGGCCGTTGGCCAGCGCTGGCGCAGCAGGCAAAGCACTGAAGCCGTTTACTGGTTTGTAAATTTTCAAGTCGTAATCGAGGCGAGTCTTCTTCGTGGCCGGTGAGCCTTCCGCTATACCATCTTGCGATAACTCCTGCGCTGGCCTTTTCGACATGCTGGGTGAGATACCGGTAAACTACCTATGCTTTGGATTTAGGTTGGAAGTCAGCGATGGCGGGATGAAGCTTCAATTAGCTTCATAGTCCTCATTCCGTCCCCACCACTTGCCCTGTGAACATCGAACCCGTGAACATTACGACTGCCGCAGAAGGTGTTATTCTACATTCCACTCGAAATGGTTGTTGACTGGTCTCGTCATTGCATGGCGTCAATTATGGTATTTGGACAACGGAATAAACTGTAGTTTGCTTTGACAGTCTACAAGAACCCTAAAAAACCGAACGCCATGCTATATCTATGCACATGCCACAGGCTTGCTGTAATCGTACTCAACCTCTCGGATTCCATCTTTGTCTAATACCTTAACCAACATCTGGATGGACGACCAATTAGCCGGACTCGAAGACGATCTGGTGTTCAGTGTAAGGTGAGGACTTGAACTTACCCCCTTCAAGTCTATGGGTAGCCTTCGCTGCAATTCGTCGGTGCACATTCGTAGTATTTTCATGCCTTGGGCGAGATCGATATCTGGGTGGTGATGTTTATCCAAGATGGACATACAGTAATACCTTAATGGGCATGATTAGTTTCTTCGTTGAATAGAGAGCTAATATTGCCTTTTGCAAGAAGAGATGAAGATGGCGTCACCCACAGGCCATATCCTTGAGCAGCGTAAGGAAGAGATGCCAATGAGGCATATTGATCTATCCAGTATAAACTCGGCTTGGTCGTAACAGGATCGATTCCACCCAACAACATGCCGACTTGGTAAGGCTTTTTTCTCAAGCTTTTCGCTAGCTCATTACGGGTATAACTTGCTACAGCTGGAGGGCTAAGGTCGATTCCGTTCCGCATGGAATAGAGCTGGACGTTGACACGAATGTAGCCCGAAAACTGTACTAGGAGTGTTCTCAGCAGATTGAAGAGGAATCGAAACTTGGTTCCACTGTACAGGTATCTCCTGCCTCCCCCGTGTAAGCCATTAAAACGTGCGAATTTAGCTCTGCAGTCTTATTGTCGGTCGCCTTCAGGACCGTTGCGCCTCTGGTTGCAGCTGTTGAGGACGCAACAATGGTGAAATCCTTGCCAGTGATGCCAAGAAGTACGTCCCTTTAAACATTGTTAGCTGGAGAAAGATCAGTGATGTTTATCTACTCACATATTGGGTTGCTATCTCAGTATTTGCGAGGATGGAGGAGTAGCTATGAGTTCACAAGGTAAAGAGCTAGAGTACGCGTGAGCTCGAGAAGACTAGTACTTCTGGGCAAGTTTAGGCGAGATTGCCAAGCTTTGGTGCACTGACTGTGGTCTGTGGACCACCATCAACATACCTACCTGTTATTTCCACGTTTGATAGACTTGTACTACTCTCTACTCGCATTCCGTAAGAACACGTGTTTCCTACTCTTTGATGGATCTCTACATTTCCGTGAGTCTACAAAACCGTTCTGAATTCTGTCCCTTTTTCTGAATTGAAATCGACAAAACTAGCCTTTTTCACATCATCAAGAACAGAGACTTCATGAGAGTATCTAATCAGTTAGATAAAGGTAGATAAGGACTCAGATATGCCACCAGGTAATATATGATGAAGCACGCTAGAGGCTAGCTGTGAGATTGTCATATTGACAAGACGAATCCGATTTCGTTCAGATGAGCTCTTAGATCACTAGCCTAAGAAGAGCCAGAAGCCTTCCCTCTCACTTCTTTATCAAGATAAATAGATCGCCTTATTCGTTGGCCCAAAATTTCATTCTGGGGATGGCGCTGAAACATCCGGTACAATCGTTGAAGTTGGACCTGTATCCTTCTCTGACGATGATTTGTGTCTCAAAGAAGCCAAGCAGGAAGTTTGATTCAAACCGGCGTACAATGAACAACTCAACCATCGGACCGGTTTCCGGGATAGTAATGACTTTCTGCTCAGCTACGTGGACAATGAAGCCCCTGGTACAGCCTCATGGCGGACTCCCTAAGGTTGTTTTAGAGGTATGGTCGTACGTCTTCTCGACTTCGAGCTATGGTTCAAGTGGCCTTTGAGAGTTTCAATACTTTCGCCATGTTTCAACTATTCCAGAATCTACAGGAAGCAATACACAAGCATTTCCTGGATGAGGAAGTTTCTCAAACTGCGTGGGAATACTTTTTGAACAATCGTTATCTTGCTGCTAACTTCGTTGGTGAGGTAATACGGGCGAATACTCGCCACTATGCGTTACAAGATCTCCATGATGCGAATGCACTTTCAGCTCTGGCTGCTTCGAAGAGCGTTCCTTTTATCTCGATAAATCAAGGTAATCAACGACTCCCAATCGAGTGTTAAAGATTTCCGATGCTAGCATTCAGCTCGCTACTCAAGTCCACAGGATCTCGCTAGGTAAGGAGCGAAGATGGGAACTGCAACTGTTTCACAAAGATCGAACCAGCGGCGATGTCTTAGCAACGTCAGTAGACTTCGACCTCATCATATTAACTGCACCCTTCGCATCCTACTCTATCGAGATAGGCCCTCTGCCGTCGCTCTTCCAAACTGAAGGAACCTTGCTAGAGTATGCCGTGCGACACATAACGCTCTTCACGACCCTGAAACGCGTATCCCCAACGTACTTCAATCAATCAGCCAACGTCACACTTCCAGAGAACATTCTCACGTCGCCCAAACCCGGGTCAGGAGCTGCAGGCATTTTCAGCATCACGGTTGTCGATCTTGTCACTCCTACAGATGCAGGCAACTATGTGGACGAGCTCGAATACGTATACAAATAACCTCCTCCAGGCCGATACCAGATACCGAGATCACGCGCTTCATTAGCCGCGGAACTCCTTACGACGAGGAGAAAGAGGTCGAATTGAATCGCATTGGCGTGACTTGGATTTCCCGTGAAGTGTGGCCCTATGCATATCCAGCTCCCAAATCTGGCCAGCGACTGTTGAATGATATTGAAATCGTACCGGACTTGTTACATACTGGTGCCGGGAAGGATATGCTTAGCTCAACGGAGATGAATTTTCGTATGAGTCTCAACATAGCGAAGTTTTTATATCATAGTGAGTGGTTTGGAGACACTATATTATGCAGCGGTGAGCCCGTAGAGTGAGCACTTCCTAGTCTCTAGAATGGGATTATTCACATAGTATTATCAGAGGGTGCAGAAAGTCATCAAACAACAACTGATCTTTGCTTAAAAGTTAAGATATTCAAGTAGAACTCTCTGATTTCTGATAACAGTTTAACCATTTGACTCGAGTTCATTTACAAGACTTATGAGAATACAAATTACTGGATAGTACCAATTGAACAATTCGAACATATGAACCTGATCGAATTTGACTTTGTCCATAGCCAGACTGCTATTTAGATAATTTGACAGTTGACTTTTCGCACACCCGTGCTGCATCATCTCGGTTCGGAGTTAAGGCACCCAAGTACCACGCTAAAAGCCGAGGCTGCCAAGATTTCGCGCACTGACCACTATCAAAAAGTTCGCAAATCAAAAAATACTCAAACTGACTGTCAAACGATCTGGATCAACACGTCCATGTCATCTTTCTTTACTGCCCCTGCTTCGCAACGGAAACGGAAACGCGAGGACACAGCGGCCGTACCTTCGAGAAAACGAGCGACAGGCACAGGATCTAAACCGAATACTCAGAATGCCAAACCTGCCAGACCCAAAAGAGATGAATCCATCTCAAGTAGCGGGTCTGAGGATGGCGCCAGACGCCAGATGCCTAGTGATGAGGAGAAACATATTAGCAGCGAGTCGGACGACGAAGATGAGACGGGAGCCGAGCGTCGTTTAAGGCTTGCAGAGAGGTACTTAGAAAATATCAAGGGAGAGGTGGACGAGGTTGGCTTTGATGCGGAAGAGATAGACAGAGATCTCATCGCCGAGAGGCTGCAAGAAGATGTGGTAGGCATCAAGAAATCTACTCTACACGGCTGCCGCAGAGCTTAATACTTCGAACAGGCGGAGACTAAAGGGAGACTCTATCGTCACATAGCCTCAGACCTTTCCTTCCCAAGCGCAATAAAAACCCAGTTCCGCGCTGACACCCTTACCACAACCTCAATCGCCGTTTGCCCTCCCTACGCCTACACCGTCTCAAAGGACCTAAAATTCATAAAATGGGAGCTTCCCACGCCTCCCCCGCCCTCTACCTCAAAACGTAAAACTCCGAAAAAGCCTCCCCCGCCTACCCGCCGCCGACCAATAAAATTGCTCTCTACAAAAGGCAACAAGAATAAAGCCGACGATCCTTCCTACAATCATCATACCGCTGCCATCCTCACCATCGCCGCCTCCTCCTCCGGCAAATTTGTCGCTACAGGCGGCGCAGACAAACGTCTTATAATCTGGTCCGCGGCAGACCTGACGCCCCTCCGTGTTTTCACACAACACCGTGATGCAGTCACAAGTCTTGCGTTTCGCCGTGGCACAAACCAGCTGTATTCCGCTTCCAAGGACCGCACGATCAAAACATGGAGTCTCGACGACCTCGCCTACGTCGAAACGCTGTTCGGCCACCAAGACGAAGTCGTCAACGTGGCTGCTTTAGCTCTGGAACGCTGTGTCAGCGTTGGGGCTCGGGATCGTACAGCGCGACTGTGGAAAGTTGTCGAGGAGACCCAACTCGTGTTCCGCGGCGGTGGAGGTGGCGGCGCGGGTGACCGCTCCAACGACAAGAGGAAAAACCCCAGCGCTAAAAGCAAGACGACCTACGCTGAAGGTTCTATCGATCGCATCGCCCTCATCGACGAAGAAACCTTCATTACCGGCTCCGATAACGGCGCCCTCTGCCTCTGGAACCTCCAAAAGAAAAAACCCGTCTTCACCGTACCCCTAGCACACGGCCTAGACCCCCCTCTAAACCCCGAAGAAGCGTCCGCGGAACAGGACCCCGACCCTAAAGTTCCTGGCCCGCCGCTCCCGCGGTGGATCACAGCGCTGGCGACGGTGCCATGTAGCGATTTGATCCTCAGCGGCAGCTGGGATGGCGAACTCCGCGTCTGGCGCATCAGCGCCGACAAGAAACGCATCGAATCTGTTGGCGTTGTTGGCGCACCCACCCCGCCACACACAGAGGATGCTATCACAGCAGTAGCTGCTCATTCCGACAGCGCTCCCGAGAACCAACCTACGATCCGCGGCATCATCAACGACATCGCCGTTTTTGAGCGCGGGGACAGAGGCAAGGATGGCCTGTGTGTCGTTGTGGCCGTGGGTACGGAGCATAGATTTGGGCGGTGGAAGAGTGTGAGCGGGAGGAATGGGGCTATGGTTTTTGAGGTGGCCAGAAAAGTGAGTGAACGGGAGGAAAGGGCCGGGGGGAAGTGGAGGGGGGGAAGATGGAGGGTTAATCGGGAACTGATGGGTTGACTTAGATGTTTCCAGATAGCTTCTAGCTGATCAGGCTTACTGTAAGTTCTCTAGCAACCTTGACCCAGAAACACCAAGCTAGCAGCAAATCAAGCACCTCGTCTAAACCAGATGCCATAAGATAACTGAAGAAAACTATGCCATTGGAGTATCTATGCACGAAGCAATCCCTCGTCTAAGCTAAACTCAACCTAGCATACAAAGCATAAGCCCATACCACTAAAATGCCAAGGTAAAGCAAGCAACAACCTCGCGTGCATTCCAAGTACGAGTGGTTTGGTGAAGCAAATGCTGGCTATGCGGTAGGGTATGTAGCGCCTGCTTGTAATCTATGATTTGATGCTATGCATGCCACACGCCCGTGAAAGGGTCCTTGATGTCTCGAAACCCCGCTATCACTAATCTCTACCAACGACGACCAAAGGCTTCGCCGGCTACATTCGCAGCAGGAGCCTGAATCTGCTCTCTTTGTCTCCGCTCGCGCTTCAGTCGCTTCTTCTCGGCCTTTCTGGCAGCTTTGCGTACGGCGTCGTTGCTAGCGGCTCGCTGGCGTCTCTGCTCAAATCCGGATAAGGCTTCATTCGTGGGTGGTTGGCGGGGTGGGGGGTTTGGGCTTCCTGAGGAGCGTGCGTTGCTTGGTGGTTGACGGGGACTTCGTGAAGGGATTCTGTGGGTTCGTTGGCGGGGACGTGTTGAGTGTCTTGGTGGGATGTTGATGTAGCGGTTGGTGCTAGCTGGCGGAGGAACGCGGACGTAGCGGGCGCCGTCCTGGGATACTAGGGGAGAACTTGAGATCTCGTTCCTCGTAATGCGGCGCCTGTGATCTTCTGTTCTTATTGGACTTGATCCAATTAGTATGGGGGATATCGAGTTGCTCGTGGGGCCGGGTTGGTGGAGAACTGGAGTCATTCTGGTACCATGTGCTGGTGATCGTCGTCCGACAGTCGCTGTGCCGTTGCTGCTTTGAGGGTTTTGTGTCCAACAATATATATCACCTGCATCGGAGGCATGATCTTCCTCGGAAACACCAGGGTTTGCCGTACGCCGTGCGCGTGAGCGTCGAGGCGGTACTGGAGAGTCAGAATCACTCTCAATCTCTATTGGAACTCCTCTGGATGTTCCATTGCTTGAGCCTGAACCCCTTTCGTTGCTACCAAATTCCGGATGCAGTGGAGAAAAGCCATGTGCTAACATGCTGCTGTTGTTGTGTTGCCGATTTCGTCGAGAAAGAGAAGGCCCACGAAAAGTAGGCATGCCCGAACGACCAATATCTGAGCCAGAGGAGCTACTGAGTCTCTGGATGCGTGCTCGCCTCCTGCTGCGCACGAGTGGAGTGACGTCTGAACCGTCTTCCGATTCAACCTGAGTGCTCCCACGAACAGCGATAGCAGGTGCGTGATCAGATTCGCTCAGTCCGCTGTTCTCTGATATCGGACGTGCTCTAGCCCGCCTTTGTCCAGCCCGAATTTGGATTCGGCCCAGACGTGTTCCTCTGAATCGACCGTTACTAAAACCAGTTTGACCAATTGCGATGTCATCTGGAAAGTCCTCGTAATCCGAAGGGTTTGTGCCAGAGGCCTCCTCTATTCCGGTAATTTCCTCGGTATCGTAATGTGTACTTGGAGAACCCATGTGTGAAGACCTAATGCGTGGGGACGATCCGCGGGCAGGACTCCAATCATCAGGTATAGAAGTTTCTCCTCCCGGAGAGTTTGGTGGATCTTCCCCATCATTGACAACGAAGCCATCCAACGACCCTGCGTCCTCATCATCCGCGTTGCTTTGATCCTCATCAGTCTCAGTAAGGACGCGTCTTCTATTTCTACCGCGTGCGGCTATTCTTCCCATCGATGCAAGCTCTTCGATGTCAATGCCCCCGTATGGTCGATTGGTGGGATCCGCAAATGAAATGTCTGTATCAGAAAAGTAGTCAAAGTCGGAGCCTCCATCCTCCAAACCAGATCGGCCTCTTTGTTGCTCCACGAATTGCCGTGCATATATCTCGCTCAACGACGAGCTTGCAGAGTCACTCAAAGAATCCGTGCCGTGTCTAAAGTGTGCAAAAATGGTATAACCACATGTTCCACATTCGCCGTCTTCAAGTTCCCAGGTACAATGCGGACATCTATCGACACCGTCCTGAATATCCCTAATGGCTGGTACCGTTCGACGAGGGGCGGGAGCGAAGTATCTGAAGCGACCTCTGAAAAGACCCCCACCACCATCGGCAAGACTTGCCTTATCTAGCTCTATAGTTTCTGCCTCCTCTTGCTGCAGTCTCCGGTGCTCTTCAGTTGTTTCTCCAGCGGGCACAAGCTCCGCTCGGCTGAGAAAGATCTGCGTTACTTCTCGTACCTAAACAGCAAATTAGTCACAGTTGAGGCATTTTGATACAGAAGACCTACAAGGTAAGCAGGGGCTGGCTGTCGAATGACATCAGAGCGGCAATCGGGACAGGTCTTCTTGGTTCGGTCTCTGTCGAACCACTGGCGGAGGCAGCTATAGCAAAAGGTATGCCCACATTCTATGGTGTAAGGTTCGTACAGAGGGCGAACGCAAATTCGACACGTGATAAGAGACCTCAGATCTTCTAGGCTTGTCTCGATGCTTTGTAGCAGGCCGGCGGAGCCATCTCTGGCTCCTGGCTCATATCCAGCAGCGGCATTCATAGCTCCAAATTCCTACTTGATTCACATGGAAGAAGTAGTAGAAGAGAAGATCCGGTCATGAGTAGTGAGTGAGAGTGGAGGTGTTGTTGCGGAATGGAACCTGGGTAACGGGTTAGGCGTGGAAACGGAAACGCGCCGTAGTGGCTCCGAATGAGGCTAGGCTGAGTGTAATTCAATACAAGTCAACCTCAGAAAATGCACATAAACATCAACTTTTGAAGAATCCTTCACTAGTATTTTCATCGATGTGCCCAAGATAGTCATCCAGCAGAAGGGCTATTCCATCACATAGGGTTCTGTTTGCCGATTTCAGCTCAACCCGTGTATTGAGCAAATTGTCTTGTGAACTTTCCTATAAGGAATTCCTCTCAGAACACCATGATCCAACTTCCAGCTATCCTTAGTCCTACAGAGGGACTCACTATCACCGGTTGAAATCTTGACGGAAGAATATGAGATTATCGCTCACCTCGTCGTCTCAGATATCTAACATAAGTTCGCGGCTGATCTGAACAACTTGTTCTTAATGCTCAAAACCGACTGGCTTATTCTTTACCTCGCCAGCGTCAGTGCCACTCGACTGAGTTTCTAGCTTTCCACTTAGTCAAACTTTCATCTCTAAAATCTGCAAGTGCGTGCTGCAAAAGTGCATTTTCCTCGCTCCTCACAACCAGGTTAAGATCTTTTATTATTTTGTACGTCTAACTACTATATAGGTCCGTCCGAATCAAGTCTCCTAGAAAGAAATTTAGAGTTTAATGATGAATACAGAGACAGTCATTGACCACGAGCTATTTAGTGATACTGGCTGTGGAATCTAGCTTCCATCCATGGCAATGTTAATACATTCTGATCGTCTGCTTGTCCTTCTATCATAAGATAAATGAAAGCCTTTTCGGGAAATACACTGAGACTATGGGGAATTAAGGCAAGGAATAGTCCCTAACACATACGTCCCTTCATCCTAGTTGTTTGGTAAAGATTCGAAGGCTTTTCGCAGTGGGACTGCCATCAACGTTCTAGTACAATCTCCAGCGGCTGGAGTGGAAGTCCTTGTTATATTACTACGTTTTCTCGACCCCAATAGTCAAGCTAGCAATGCATCGCGTGAATCCTCTTGGCTCCATTACCTGTATCAACTGCCAGCTGATCCGCGTTTTCTCAAGGCCTTCCAAGGCCTAAGGTACTCAATCGATCTGTCAAAATATAGCTTGGCTCATGCGTTCCTTCATTCTGTATTCACCCCTGTTATGACGTGGATCACTCAAGGTCTATTGCAACACTTTGCCGCTTGAGTCCTCCTAATCAACTACTCGAGTCTCTCTTACGCCGTTCTTCTCCATGTCTTCCACACTCAACCCATCATGGCTCCAATCCTCAGATCCACGTCCCAAAACCATCCGCGCCTGGATCTCACCCAAGATGAACTATTCCACCTCTGCATTTTCTACATCTACGTCTCCGTCTCTGCCGAAGCCGTTGCAACGTTGATGAACAAGTGTTTTAGGCCTAGGCTGATCTTGACAGATAAAAATGTCCAGGACACCTATCTGCATCTACATGACACCGAGAACGAGACGTGGATTAGAGCGAAGGATATGAACAGAAGGGAGAAGGAAATGTTAAAGAGCATTTTGAGCACCCATGGGGTGGGACACCAGCTGTTGGAGGTCGATGTTATCAAGCCAGTGGCGCCGATGGCATGTTTGAGGGTAAGCCAGCAGGGAGCAAGAAGAAGCATACGCAAGTGCTGATGAGAAAGGAATAGAAGCGCCACGGTTTGGGGGAATGATGGATGCTACAGACTCAGGAAAGAGGGGAGTGCGAAGCTGGTGTATAATCGGGAAATTCATGATAAGAATAATCCGATAACAGCTGAGACCTCGACTTGCATGGAACACGGCAAGGAGAAGAGTATTTTATCTTCACTCGACTTAGCGCTGAAGAAATGAGTGTATCATGGGGTTGACAATTAGGCAGCCGCGCCTCGAAACCGTTTTCTGTTTCAAACTAGGTAGAAGCCCAAGGTATCTTCCTCATCAAGACATTCGCCGCTTCCGAAATCTTCTGCAGTGTAGAGAAGTTATGATATCGATGTTGGTTTTATATTATAATTTCACAGGGTAAGATTCTCACACTTGCATTCCGGGCGTCAGAAGACAAGCATCAATTGAACAAATTCACCTGTATTTACCTGACAAAATTCCGGTTTGGTATATCGTTGGAGGAGAGCTTTGCATGGGGATTTTCCGCCAATCAAAAAGCAAAATTTACAACCATGATCCTTCCTTTTCTTTGGCCAATCGTTCCCAACATTCCATGAACACCAGGGTCACCTTGTGTTGAACTCTTCATCGCAAAATGTTCCATGCCGGAGAGGACGAAGGCGATCATCATACTCTTCTATTCACTCTTCATGCTCCCGTACCATGAAACCCCTATCTCTTTGCTTGCAAGCATGGCGAAGATGAGCGTCAACAAAGTCGTTACAATGAGACTCTCATACGTGGCAGCAACGAAACGTTCATTGGCTGAGCTATAGCTCCTGCTTGGAATAGTACAGCATCCACCTTAAACACGAGACATCACATTCACGCGCCCTAGGAACGATCTCAATAGAATTTGCAGGAATATCAACACGCCCAGAAGCAAAGCAAAAGTCATCAAGCATAGACAAGGGAAGTCGTTCAGGTCATTCTCTGTACGCCCTAGATGATCCAAAGCATCAGAGTTTCGGGTTATTCGTCCGTTTTTTTGCGCTTATTCTTGCCTCCATGCGCGCCGTGGTCGTTCAGGAGATGACTGTCATCGATGTATCCTTTTGTAACCAGTGCATCCTCAACTATTTCTTGGTTCATATGCGCCAAGAACTTTTCTTGCTCGCGGAAGAATTTCTTTAGCCGTGTGGTGTTGATCTTTTTGCCACCCTTGTTACATTCCCTCAAGAGCTTCAACTGGTCGCGGATACGCTCTTCTAGTATCTCAAGTCGGTACTCGCTGAATTGGAAATAAAGCTCTGCAAGATTTGAAATTGGCCGTACTGTGGTCAGAACAGTATCATCCGGTAAGGCAGGACATCGAGGACGAAAAGAGGTCACCATCGTGATCCGCTCCGTTGCCCCAAGAGCACGCAGAGCTTGATGCTCAATATAGCGTCCTTGCAAGACAACTGCGCAGCCCTGCGAAAGATTAGGCGGGTATGAGTAGGCAGAAGCGTGGGACTTACCATCTGAGGACCCCGAACCTTGAGTATGTCTCCAGTTCCAGTCCTCAAGGCCGTCTCACCTCCGATCATAGTAGCGCATTCACTAAGCATGGTGACGCAAACAAACGGATAGCTGTCGGTATGCCAATCCACAATAGGCTTATCATCTTCCCATGGACAGCCAGCAATTCCCTCATCAGCCTCTGTTAGGTGTCTATCCATGAAAGCTTCGAGTTCCTCCGCCTTCTGCTTTTCGGTCTTCATGGAAATGTTGACATGAGCGATCTCGAAATCCATCTCGGGTACTAGATCAATACCAGCGATCTTTGAGATGATTGCAAGTGTCTCGGGATGCTTCCAGGTGTCGTAGATAAATGGAGCATACCTTGACTCAGATCAGACAGGTCGTTCAAGAGAATTCTCGTATCAACAAGGTGCTTACTTCGATGCAAACCCACGGAGCTGACACTTGGCCAAATTACTTGAATATTGGCAGTTATCCCAAACTTCTTTGCTCATGATCTCCGCTCGCATTTGGTGGATGGCGTCTTTAGTGAAGAGCTGAAAAGGTTCGGAGGCTGCACACGGAGAGACTCCGGTCCCGTCCGGAAAACCCAAGTCTGTCATAGTGTGTACCTTCGAAGGTGGTTTGAAGTCGATGTGTTTTGCTGGGTCGAAATCGATGTTGACCATTGTCTCTACCGGTAGCTTCTCGATAAGTGGTTCTAAGCTAGGCTCCGCTGCTACGACACGAGGAGAGACTTCTGTTGTTGTCATGGTGTCCACTTCGAATCTTCAACGATGTCCCACCAAATTGGAAGAACAATAACAATAGCGGATCGCAACGCTGGGTAAGCAGACAAAAGGAGTAGCTTAAGGATCTCAGGAAACCTTGATCTAAGTAGGTCAAGACCAACGTAAGTTAAGACCCAGAAACTGCTCTACCGAATAGGAATATTGAGGGCTGAGTGTCGCTCCTAATAGGGGCAGCCGCTGATACGAACACTATCGGAGATGAAAGAGATGATGTTAGGAGGGAAATTATTGAAGCATGCGAAGTTACAAGATGATGATAAGATGTTGCGCGACTCTATCATACCTCTCTTCGTAACCTAAGGCCTCCTCAACTTCAGTCTTAAACTCAGATGGAACTTCGGCCAGGAGAATGGTTTAGAATATTTTCCTTGCTCACAGCTATAACAGGATCTCTATATCTCGTATATGTAAGAAATATCTGCAAGAATATGAAAGGAAACTCGGGGTAGTTCAAACGAAGCAGGTATTTTCAATCTCTGATTTGGTCACAAAATCGGATGGAGCCTCCTAGAAAGGCTTTTTAGACTCCGGTCGTACTTTGGAAGAATATCTTATTCCGCCTACGCGTTTCACAACGGTCAAGATATAGTGATTATTTTCGGTTGCAGAATCGCCTTTGTTCTGGTGTGGAGGGGGAGATGCCAAAGTTTCTCTTGAACGTATACCGGGGTATAAACAATTTCTTGTGTATCAACGGAGCGGAAGCAAAGGAAACACCAATGCTGAACGAATTTGCGTCGACGACCTGGACAAGAGTGTGGAGTCACCATGATGGTATGCGTATCGCAAAGGAAACTGTTACCCCCTTTGGACAGACACATCAGCGATTGTAAACCACCAACTGATCTTGCCCCGGCACTAGTTGCTCTCTTGGGTGTGTTTCTGCTTGAACCGTCACAGCCGCATTCCGACAATGCATTGGGCTTGACAGGATGCATCGTTGATTGACCGGAGTCACGGCTGCATCCAGAGATCATGGCAGGTGGTACAGATGCATCATAAGAACAGAGTGCCGGGTCCAAGGTACGGGGGCTAGGAGGACTTGCAAGGCCCGTGAGCGAACACGTTGTGAACAATTACCACGGGGGGGCGATGTAAGAAGGATGGAATGGGTGGTGGGTGTGGAGGACTAAGGGACTTCTGGACTCCCTTTCCTGATTGGGAAGCGACAAAGACTGGACCGGCGCTCTCTCGTGTTTTTAAGCTTCGGTAAGGTATTGAAATAGAGAATAGCATAGTAGTAGCAGACTCGATCAAGCGGGGCAGCGCCAGATCTCAAGCCATTCCGAGAAACTCATAAGAGACGAAGAACCGTTGGGCATATCGCTGCCCTGGCTGCTGGCACTGTTCTGCCATTGCGAGAAGCGAGGCGAATCGGATTGTATGATAGGTACCCCGTTCGCTGGCTACGCCACAAGCTCGACTTTACCAGACAACTTTGACAGTTACCCCTCTAACACTTCAGTAATGAGTGCGAACAATCATTTTCGAGGAGATGCAAGGTGTGATCCCCGAGGTATCCACGTGATACGAAGATCCATGAAGCTTTATATTCTATATCCTTTGCAAATCAACAATAATAATGAATCCAGGTAATGCGATGTCGAGACGATTCCCAACACCGCACAGCGAACCTCGAGGCCGAGTGACGTTGCATTTCTTTATCGATAAGATGATGCAGGTGATGCTACAGGGGTGCCCTGTCCCTAGAGCATGTCTTACTAAGCGTGCTCGCAATCGTCAATCTTAAATACGGGATGTTCCTACTTGCGACATCACCTCGAATGACAATAACATGGCTCAGCCAAGTGGAGGGGACTCGACGTGGGCAAAAGCGGAGTACGCTTTTACAAGGTCATTCTTCCCTTTGAACAGAAAATGGTGGTTTTCGGAAGAAGACACATCTGTCTGAATGCGATACTAACCCCGCCCAGCAAGAGAGACAGTGAATATTTCGATCCCTGTCAAGAGGCAGCTTCTCGCAGCATGAGATGTCTGCACAGGAACGGAGGAGACAGGGACTTATGTACAGACTACTTCCAGTGAGTGAGCCTTATCTGCTGTACCCTGCGAACTGGGAATACTTGAGACGGTCTTAGAGTATGGACTCTGCTGCTTCGGGCGGTTACTGGGCAAGATGGTAATGTATATCTTGCTAGAGCCTACCGAGATTGCAAGAAAGAATGGGTATGTGTTAGCCTGCAGCCGAAGCACTTTATCTCGACATCGTTCATCCTGACAACGCATCAGACAACAGAGCGTATAGAGGCCAAACGAAAGGCGAGATTGGATGGCAAGCCGATGCTCTCGTGATCGCACCTTGGTGCAGCAGTCTTATCGGCATTTCTCGATACCAGGACATCGGACTCCCAGTCGACCACCTGCGGGTTGGGGAAAAGCTATCTAGGGGTTGATAAGGAATATTGTCATGTGCACTATCAGGAAATGGCTAATTGGGGCCATTATGTGGACAACGTGGTGGGAACACGAACTGAAAGCACTTGCAATACGCAGTATCGTCGCACAGTAATGACATAACAGTTGGAGTCCATAAGCATAGTCACTATACAGATGATGATTGTAACCTCAACATAAAAACCCCAATCTGATTTTATTCGTAGAGACCAAATTGTGTTCTCCCAAACGCAGATATCTTCGAATTTTCGAACCCCCATCCCTGCCTGCGAGATCTGAATGGCAAACAACCGGGTACCTACCTACCTTAGATACTGCAAGCAAGATAGAGGCGATCGTACAGTGAGGTGGGGGATTCGACGTTGGACAGATCTGAGTCACGTGATTATCCGGTCAAAGCAGAGATAGTTCGATGGACGGTGAACCCTAAATTCGGTTCATGCAACTAGGGCTCGGAAGTCTGCGTCTACACCGTAAGTTTAGAGGCTCAATTGCGACCGGGGTCACTTGTAGATTACTTTATGTCGGCATTTTCATTGTACATATTGACATTGGAACATGGCATAAGGTATGGCCGACTGATCTTCTGACTGGGCGCATAAGTGCGCAACATGCCGCAACAACAGAATGCGGCCAGTAGCCGCCTAGACCAACAGCTGCAGAATCTGATTGAAGGCCAGAATTGGAAGCAAGCTATCACTCTATGTGAGAAGCGAATAAAGAAGGGCGACAAGAGTGACAAGCTGCTGGTAGACTGCACGGCTATATTTGGGAAAGAGAGAAGCTGACATCTCTCATGTCGCAGGTCACCAAAGCCAACATTCTTCTATCATGCCCCGATCAAGCTCGTCTGCAGCAGGGTCGAAGAGAGCTGGACGCACTCCTAAACAGAAACCCGCCCATCACGGACGTCGATGCTCTCCTTGCCATCGACTATGAGGCCTATGGGAGGAATGATAGAGATCCGCGGATGGAGTTGATGTGGGAACGGGCAACGACTGCACTCCCCCAGGACGAATATCTTCACAAAGTATGGTGCGAGCTTAAATTCAGCCATATGAATTGGAGGTCGGCGCAAAAGGTGTGTCTCGTCGTGCTCATACAATGAAACAAGGCCCTTTAATTCGCTAAACATAGCTCTCCTGCGATAGGCATCTATGAAATATATGAGGAATTTCTCAAAAAAGCGGGAACCATTCTTTTGGACCATACTCAGTAGTTTTCTCGCGGGAGCTGCGCCGGATGTTTCAGAAGATGACCGAAGGCTATTCTGGCCGCTCGCTTACAGGTTGCTCTCCAAAGCAGCGGCTGATGTACCTGCTGGAAAAGTGAGGTGCACCTTACGAAATTTTACGTTGTCATTTACTAAATCTGCAAAGGAACTACTAAGCCAGGGCAGAACGCTCCATACACTCGAAGAGCTGTTCTTTCTCTTGAAGGTATACAGATCCCAAAATAAGTATGAGGAAGCTCTAGCGATTTTGGATGATCCACGTACTGGTATCCACTCGCGGGTTGGAAAGAACTCATGGGAGCTTGTGAGAACGAAGATCGAGCTTTACGAGACGTGCAATTTGTGGAAGGATGAGTGGCAATTCTGTTGGGAGCTCCTCGAGGATGCTCGTCCGGACTACTTGCAGGACGTTGGCAGGACTTCGTATTCAGTTTTCGGCAAGGTCGGCGATGATTGGAAGGTATGGGTTGGCTTGGTGGATGCGACCTTCAGACTAGGCACCCAGGAGTACGTAGATCGCAGGTATGGTGTCAGATGGCACAGCGAGAGCTGACGATTTCAGGCACACGGCCGGCTTGGATATTATGATCGAGGAGTATCTCAAGCAGAACACCACCTCAAGAAATGCTCGCTTGGCATTAATAAAGCATTACTCCCTGGCATCTATCTCGGACAAGAGCTACCAAGATAAAATCTTTTCTGCTTGTTGTGAGCACTTTTCGGACTACTCTTCGAGAGTCGTGTGTTTCCGTAATCTCCACCCTTATCTATCCAGTCTAGATAGGTCGAATCAAGAGAAACTGCTCAGATTGGCTGCTAGTACTGCTCGGGACTCCAAGACCCAGGTGAACGACTCCGAAGTAGGCATTGCTACTTCACTCACTCGTCGAATCTGCTAATCACTAATTTAGTCTGCTAGCGTCTCATGGATCACCTCGGAGATTAATGCGCTGAAGCTGGATTATAATCTTATTGTTTCCCAGGACGATACTAGCGGGAGTATAAATCTCCTACGAGCATTCGTTCGCAATTGTCTCAGGCTCTATAAAGTCTCATTGCCTCTTGGCTCCAAGCTTCCGGTCAGCGAGCGCCGGCCAGGGGACGATGCGGCGATTCTAGCAGTCATGGCACTCTTGCATCTTCATAGACATGGAGAGTTCAACGCTTTACTACGGGCTGTTGCTGTATTAGAGTTTCTTCTCTCCTATTCGAAGCACAACTACGATGCGTTGCTGATGTTGGTCCGTCTCTACCTATTCCTAGGCACTCCGTCGCTGGCTGTCAAAGCCTACTCAGTGCTGTCAATCAAAAACATACAATATGCAACATTGTCTTGGATCTTGCTTACGCGCATCTCAACAACTCATCCATACCTCTTCAATCCTGCATTGAAGGTCAAGAATGGAGCGCCAGCCTCGGGTTTGTTATTAAACGCTTTGGACTGGCACAGGTCGGCATCTAACCTAGGCGGCGCCACCACGAGTCAGATGCTCCAAACCGGCCAGTATTGCATGATGCTGGATAACTTGGCAACACAAGGATCAGTTCAGCAAGGGTTTTCACACTATTTAATCATCGTCGAGTTGTTACGAATTATACGTCTCACTCAACCATCGAGCGGAAGCGACTATAGAGTAGCATGCAGTAAGTGGGACACACACGTAGTAGAACGAGTCATTGACATGTTAGCAGACGAAATCTCCAGTCGAATAGAAGACAACCGGGATCGGAAAGCGTTCCCTGACTGTGAAGCAACCGGCCGGCTTCGGTTTGAACAATACCTCTGTTTGGGCCCAGAACCCAATGTAGGGCTTTTCTGCGGGCGTCGTGTTTTCTGTGGACGAAGCTAATACCTTGAATCTAGAATCAATGGCTTGGGATACAACTGCACATATCACGGTTGTGGGATATTCTTCATAAGAGACCAAGCACAATATCGATGCCACAGCTCGCGGAGCTAGAAGATCGTAATAGATTAGAAGATAAAACATTGACACCTGCCGAGTCTAGTGCTAAAGATATCATGTTCGAGTCGATTGAGAAATTGTACGTCATCTCTGTTGCGAAAATCTCGGGTGGCCAGCGAAAGAACGCAGAGACAGAAGTTCGTACGCAGCTCCGAACCATTGAACACTGGCTCTTCGATGCTTCAATGTCGTTCGAAGATCACATTGGGAACATGTTCCCACTCAGTGCGGACCTAAGAATACCTACATGGCATTATTTCCATGAGATCCATGTGTTGCTGGACGTCTGTCACTTCATAAATGCGATTTTGGACCTGATTAGCTCCAACACACACAACCTGGATTTTATCGATCAGAAATTCTTGGTAGCCAGCTCTACCCGCATTCGAGAGTTGGTTGCCACGTGCTTTACCAACGCATATCATTCTGCATCGAGGATTCAAATCAGACTGAAACAAGAGAGCGCAGCCAGTGAAGTCGTCAAAGCCGGCCTTGGTCGACCTGGCGATACCGAAGACTCTATTGGAGTTGAGCTACGGAAACTAATGGACCGCCCATGGATGGAGAATTTCGGGGCAACCCTGCGTGAGAGCTGGGTGGAGGCTTTGAACGGAATCGTACAGATCAAGGCACCCTGAGCATCATGCTGCGTACATACGGATAGGGAACAAAATTGTCTTTTGCATAGCACCGGCGTTGGACCAAAAGCGGCATAAGAGTAACGCATGGCGTTAACCCTAAGCGGTGGATCTTGTATACCCATAGATTTTGACGGAGGGCTCATGTCCTTATGCATACGAACACTAAGCACATACTTCTCAGCTTATACATAATAGTGAGGGCTTGATCCTCGGAGAAAGTCCGTACAGGCGGCAGCAAGCCTCATAATCTATCTTCCTCCGCTTTCTTCTTTTCCATCATCCTCGCAATGGTCGCCCTCCTCTCATCCCTCAGCGTAACATAAACCTACACCACACGCATTAGCCCTCCTCCCGCTCAGACCCCCGAACCCTTTCCACAGGGCAAACACCCCCCGCAATCGACTCACCCAAAACCAACACAACATCTCCACAAACCCCCATGAAAAAACCAACCCATTCTTCAACTCATCCCCTCCCCACCTCTTGCCTCCCCCCAACAATCCTCTCCCCAACCTGTTCCGCTCAACACTACCCCCAACCCCTTCTCCTCCTTGCTTGAAAACATACGAATAAGCCGTCACGACGAAGAAAAACAACAGCCGCACGGGGGTCTGGGAACCCCAGTAGAAAGTGCTGATTTCCGCGGGCAGAGACGATGCGGTTAAGTCGGCGAGGGCGAGGAGGGAGAACATTAGGGCGGCGAGGGCGGTGGAGGGAGTGGGGTGGGTGAGGGATTGTGGGGACGGCTAAGGCAGGAGAAGGGGTGTGGAGTTAGCTTAAAGGGGATGGCAATTTAAAAGGAGAGGAAAGGGAATGGAAGGGGCGGAAAGGGTAGGGAATGGGATGGGAGCGGCAGATACCATGTCCATGGCTGCGCCGAGGATGTAGACGAGGTTCTGGTCGACGATTGTGGAGGGGGAGGTTAGGAGGAAGTAGGCGATTGTTAGGTGGAAGATGGCGAGGGAGCGGATGATGGTGGTTGCGGAGATGAGGGCCATAGTTGTGGTTGGATTTGAGAGACAGGTACCCGAAACAAGAAGCGTAAAAGGTTTTCAAAGTGATCAATAACAATGGTGAATGGTGAATAGTGAATGGAAAACGTGGAGCACGGTCTACGTTTTCGTCCCGCTCCGGAAGAGACTAGCTCCCGGCCCCGCTGCCGTGCGCCACTTTCCGAGGGTTCCCGCCATGATCATCTCATCCATATCAAAACTCTCCGAATCATCCATCCCCACCATGCCCAACCCTCCCTGACGACCACGACAACACTTATATCTCCTAACCCCTAAATAACTATGGACGCCCCAGACACCACCCCCTTCAACAAAGCCCTCCACACCAAATACTGGCTCCGCTGCCTCCACTTCCACCTCCCCACCGCCTACACTCCCACCGACGCCCAACGCATGACCCTCGCCTTCTTCATCCTTTCCGCCCTCGACCTCCTCGGTGCCCTTCACACGTCCGCAACCTCTAACCAACGCGCAGCCTACGTCGCGTGGATCTACCGCTGCCAGCACCCCCGCGGCGGCTTCCGCGGTTTTACAGGCGCAGACGCAGGCACGGAAGGAGGCGGGGAATGGGATCCGGCGAACGTGGCCGCGACATATTTTGCGCTTGCGAGCTTGGCGGTGCTGGGGGATGGTTTGGGCGGGGTACGGAGGAGGGAGTGTCTGGAGTGGGTGAGGGAGATGCAGGATGTGGATGGGAGCTTTGGGGAAGTGAAAATTGGGGGGAGGATTGAGGGTGGGAGGGATGTGAGGTTTTGCTATTGTGCAAGTGCTGTGAGGTGGATGTTGGGGGGTGGGAATGAGCGGGGGGAGGGAGATATTGATGTGGAGGGGTTGGTGGGGTTTGTGAGGGGGAGTCAGGTGAGTTTTACTTTGACGGGTTGAGATGGTGGGTGCAGGATGTGTTTCACGGGCTGATTCGATCTGTGTGGGGAAGACATACGATGGCGGTATAGCAAAGGCGCCGCTCCACGAAGCCCACGGTACGCTTCGCTCGTGCGCTTCTATGGGATGAAAGACAAGCAATGCTCATCCGTAAAATTTCTGACAGCCGGAGAAACGTATTGCGGGATTGCAACGTTGGCGTTGCTGGGAAGGTTGCCTTCGAAGTACAGCAAAGGGGGTTCTACAAAGAATGGGGAGACGGCGATTAGTGAGGAGTTTATCGAGTCGACGATACGATGGCTCGTGTACCGGCAGACTTCGATGTTCCAGGAGGAAGCGGAGGACGAGTATACAACTCATGACAACGAGATGAGCCACCACCAGCCCACCGCGAGCCATTTTCCACAAGTCTCGGATATCCAAGCCGCTCTTCCTACTCTTCCTGAAGCCTCGCACACAAATTCGAGTACCTCTCAGGCCGTGCTGCCTCCCACACACACCTCGCTTCCCCCATTAGCACCCTCGCACACCGCCCCACAACCCTCGCACAACGCCCCATCACCCTCGCACGCCGCCCCAGGATTTTCATACGCCGCCTCGGATCCCTCACACGCCAGCCCTTCACAACCACAACCACAACCGACGCCCGCACCCCTCACAATCCCACCCTCCTCCCTCCTCTGGGCCGGCTTCAACGGCCGCTGCAACAAAGTAGCCGATACCTGCTACTCGTTCTGGGTCGGCGGGACACTCTCGGTAACTCCCCTTTCCCTCCCCCTTTCCCCTTCATATCCCCCCCCCTTTCCTCCTCCAACCACACCTTCCAGCATCCCTTCTCTCACCCCCCCTAGCCTCCCTAATCGCACAAACCAGATCCTCCACAAAACCCACCTCACCTCCTTCCACGCCAACCGGCGCTACCTGCTCCAGCGCGCCCAGCACGCCATTGGCGGCTTTGGCAAGAACCCCGGGGATTTGCCCGGTTTGTTTCCCCCCTCTCCCTCTCCCTTCCCCCTTTCTCCTTCCCATTCCCCCCTCCTCTCTCATCCCTGTCTTCCTGCATCCCCACGCCCTACCTACCAAGCTAACAGCGTTCCCCCTGTCAGATATCCTCCACTCGTACCTCGGCCTCGCGGCGCTGGCGACGATGCGCGAGCCGGATCTGAAGAGCTTGGATGCGGTGTTGTGTGTTAGTGTGGGCGCGAGGGAGGGGCTTGAGGGGGTGAGGTGATGGGGGCGGAGACGGGGAGGGGTCAGGAAAGGGAATTGGGTTGGGGGGAGCAGAGGTTGCGGTAAGGGGTGGGTAGGGGTGGGGGTGGGGGTGGTTTATAAATGTGCTTCGCATGATGAAATATGGGGGGCGTGATTGACTATCTATCTATTGAACATGGAGAAGAGGTATCTAAAGCGGGTAAGGATTCACCTGGTCCATGGGAGTAACTACTCGACAAAAGTGCTCCTTGTTCCAATACGACATTCGCACACATGGAAAATTGCGGGATCAATGCCACACCTACTCGTGCTATCCTCTCCTCCTCTTCTTTATTCTCTCAGACACATTTGCTGCGCTGACGGACCACTATACCCTAAGAAGACAACACAACACAAAAGGAAAAGAAAAAAAATACCGCTACTACGCCGCCAATGCTAGGTATACAACCACCTCCCCACCATAACATCGCTATAAAATCAAACTCCGAATAACGTACACACCCTACTGGCACCCCCTTCACCGTCCCTGAAACGCCTTCCCCTGCACCGTCTTCTCCCCGCTCTTCGCACTCGCTGTTTTCGTGACCTCGGCCGTCTCGGTGGAGGGGCCTGTCTTCTCGACTCCCTTATTGCTGTCCGTTTTAAGCGGGATGATGCGCCCGTCCGCCCCTCTCGGTTTCCGCTCCCACCCCGTTTTCAACCCCCGCTGCAGCTCGAACCGCGGGAAAATGTGCGCTTCGGTGTTGATGACGATGGAGTCCAAGGGCAGCAGATCCCGAGGCGAGAATAAGAGGTAGAAATACTTCAGCGTCTCTGCTAGCCAAAAACTTTCCATGTTATCTCTCAACATGGGCGGAATCTCGTTGACTTTATCGAGACTTGTGAAACCGGCGCCGTCGCTTGCGGCGCTATACTTGACAAAATTCTTGAACATTTCCCAGCCCCATTCTCGGTACTTTTGGTCGCCGGTGATGCGCCACATGTAGAAGAGCGTCTCGACGGTTTCGGGCCGTTGTAGGTTGTGGCTGTCTTGGGGCTTGATGATGTAGTCTTGTTTCCAGCTGTCATTGTCCATTTCAGTACTTGTGAGTTTGCCGTCTTGTTCCATGTGCGGCGGGTCGTTGGTTTGAAAGAATGTAATTTCGGGGGCTAGACCAGTAGCGGTGACTTTGTACATGCCCCAGCATGTTTTGGTAAGTTCAATGGCGAGGTTCATCTCGTCTTCTTCTTTCTTGCCCCATTTCCCTGCTTTCTTCGCTTCTTCAACTGTAGCGCCTCCTGTGGCGCCTAGAGCGATAGTGCCTGGCATGAAGCAGACCAGGTGATCCATCTTTGGCGAGAGCTTCCCCGACAGGCCATTGGGGCGTTCGCCAAGGACGGTGAAGTGGGAAGGGGAGGAGTAGGCGATTAGATGTTTACGGACGCCGGCAAGGGCTTGGTTCCACATGTCGAGATAGACAGGTTCTTGGTTGGAGGTCTGGAGGTATTGTTTTATAAGGTATTCGTAGTAGGAGTCTCCTCGGCTGCCAAGGCGGATGTTATCGCCCCTAAAGTGGCCAAGGTTTGCGTAGATGAAAATGGGGACGAGGCCGTCTTCCATATCGTTGTCGTCGATGATTTGCATGACCCTTTCTGCTCTGTCCCAATAGTTCTTCTCGCCTGTGAGCATTGCAAGATACTTCAGTTCCAATTGAAGGGTTGATGCCTCGGCAGTAGACGAGGCTCCATCGTCCACGTGGGACGGGACGCCCTTTAGAGTCTTCAGATTTATACTAGCATAAGGTATGCCACTTTCCGAGTCGAAAGCGCCAAGTATACGGTCTGCTAGATCTGCAGCCTTCTCAAGGTACAAATCTTCCCCTGGTGACCCTTTGTCATCATCGGCCAAGGGTGCCATTTCGGGAAATGTGGTCGACAGATAGTGGGCCGAAAGAAGTCCTCCCAGCATACGGATCGTTGTCTCAAATGTATTGACCTCATGATCCTGATCGTAATCGAGAGTTGTCGAGATCCATTCTCGAGCATGCGACAAGCGGGAGGTGAGATTCATTATCATTAGGGTATCAAGAGCGTCTACTATTATCCACCCCAGGCCTTTGTCTGTCATCTGCTTGCCTGTCTTTGAGATTGGATGATACTCGTCACAGCCTGAAAGTACAAAGTCAGTCGTTGAGCCTGAAGTAGCACATGCCTTCACCCAGGTACTTTGACCTGGGCTTAACTATCTCAAAACCCGATGAACATACCCCAGGCATACTGCGCGTAACCGTCCCAGCTGAGCGTAAACGCTTCTTTCACCCTTTCCCTTCGATCATCCCAATCCACAGTTGCAGCACCGGGCCCGCTCATCCAACCCCACGCACTTGTGCCCTTGCTCTTGACCTTTGCAGGCGTTGATGGAGACAGCAGAAACCAATATATCAATCCCAGAATGAAACATACAACCCCAAGCATGGCCCGCCATTGCTTGTACAAAGGCTGTTTCCTTCTAGATGCCGCATAGCTGTAGGGTTTGTCCTTGTACATTGGTAGTTGCTGCTTCTCAAAGAACCCATCTACTTTGCTGCCAATGCCCGATCTAGAGTGCCCATTCTGGGACCTGGAATGCCCTGAGCTACGCCAGGTTGCGTCTTCCGAAGGGCGTTGTTGATTGGTAGAGCTCGAAACGTTTCTGGGAGAGAAGGACATGCCGTGCCGGCAAAAGCCCACAAAATATCCTGCGACCACTACTAGGACTCCCCAGACTTTCCTTCTTAACCTCCGGGTATCGATCCTTGGAAAGCACTTTCACAGGCTATGCGCAGAAGCAAGAAGGAACTTCTAAATCGAGATGTGAAGCAGCAAAGCCTCTAGGATTCATGGCACCTAGGTGACACGCCTAAGGCAGCGAGGATGTCAAGCTTCTGTTGAGCTTGGAGATTCAAGGAAGCAAGGGTTACAGACGTTGGCTGACATGAAAGAAATATTATAACTGGTCAAATTAGGGGCGAGGGCCAAGCCTCGGCATCGTTACCAGGAGGATATCGTTATATCAAAGGCGGCCATACAAACAAATAATCCCAGTTGGTTTTAGAAAGTATATCGTTACAAAGAGATATCGCTATGCAGGATATCGTTATGGGTGGGTCTTACTGTACTGCCAAACCACATACGCTGTTGCTACGAGTCATCTAGAGCATGTATGAATGGTAGGCTATTTGTACAGGTTTTGTTGATGCCTTTGGAATTACCAAGGTCTATTACCCCAGACGGTGAATCCACGCGCTCGTCAAAGCTCCCGATCAGAGCTTCTGATATTCCAGCTTGCCCTCCAACTTCTTCGATTCCGCAACTTTCCTTACCGCTTTGTTAAAGTCATCTTGATTTATAAAGTCTCTGTAGTCCTTGATAGCGAATAGCCCACTGTAGCCCAGCAATAGTCAGCAGATACTCTATGTTCGTATATACATACATCATATGCCAAAAATTACTCACGCTTCTGTAACCACATTCCGTAGATCCGCACCATTCAGCTGATCACTCATCTTGACTACACTTTCGAAGTCTATCTCTCCTTCTAGAGCAACACCGCTAGTGTGTATCTTCAAGATTTCCAATCTGCCAACCTCATTCGGTAGAGGAATCTCGATTTTCCTATCGAGACGGCCTGCTCGCAGCAATGCAGGGTCAAGGGTATCAGGACGGTTGGTTGCCATGATGATTTTGGTTTTCCCCAGGTAGTCAAATCCATCTAGTTGGTTTAGTAGCTCCATCAAGGTGCGTTGAATTTCTCGATCTGCGGAGGTCCCTTCAGAGAACCTTCGGCCGCCGATAGCATCGATTTCGTCCATAAATATGATACAGGGTTCGTGTTCCTTTGCGTATCCGAACATCTCTCGTATTAATCTTGCAGACTCTCCGATGTATTTGTCAACAATGGCCGAGGAGACAACTAAGAAGGGTCAGTGCGATTACTCTTACTACGAAGTAGGTAGGCCTCTCATACCCTTCAAGAAATTCGTTTCCAGCCCACTAGCTACTGCTCGCGCCAATAGCGTCTTCCCTGTTCCTGGAGGACCGTAGAGCAAGACACCCTTTGGTGGCTTGATACCAACCCTCAGGAACAGCTCAGGATTTTTCAGCGGTAGTTCTATAACTTCGCGTAGTTCTCTTATCTGCTCGTTCAAACCACCTATACCTCCAAAGCTGACCTGGCCCGGATCCTCCAATGACATATTGTAGACCAGCGGATCTACTTCTCTAGGTAGCATTCGCATTATTGTAAGGGTGGTCATGTCAAGAGCGACGCGTGTGCCCTGTTTTAGCTTGGCTTTGTCGACCTTTGATCTGCACCCAACGACGTACCGAGGACCGGATGAAGCTTTGACGATGACTGTAGATGCTCCCGTCAGCATACATGGCATCCTCTTCTGCTGTACTGATTGAGGTTCATCGACTCACATCTCTCTTCATCAAGCTGCTTGAGGACCTCGCCTATTATCTGTCCAACGCTCTGTAGTGCCTTGATGTTATCTTCGGTCGTATCGAACTCGTTCTGCAGGCCTTTGATGTCCAGCCGTAACGTTTTCAGCTTCGCCTCCATCTCCCTTGACTCCAACAGCTTGTTTTTGTATTGCTCGAGGGCATCTGCCCTCTCTGGGTCGCTGCCATCCATCCTGGCAATTGGGGGTTCGTTAAGATAATGGCTGAGCTGTTACGACTCGGTGAACGTGTCAGTTGAGGACGGCAACGGTGTAGGGCCGAGTCGTGAGGATTCGTGAGATGTTCGAACTGGGTTTGGAGGTGAGGGAAGAATTTCGTGGAGTAAGCTAGGTAAAGAGGGAGATGGATGGATGAAGAGTATGGTTGTAGATAATCTAGGAAGCTTTACCTCCATCAACATCCCGAAAGCTTGGGCCACCACGCTAGAGGCACTCTACTCTGAAGCTCCGGCGGCAACTTGCTAAATTCCTAGACAACAATTCATTGATTGCAAGTCACTGGGTGCTATATCGTTGTATGCAAAACCTGTGCGGTTTTTTTTGAATTTGCCGAGCGTCCCATCAAAATTTCAAAAAGTGCAAAATAAGAACCAGATTTGTAGAATCAATCCCACTACCCCCCCAGTGCTTCATATGTAGTATATTCAATGCTTCATATGTGGCCTGTTCAGTGCTTCATATGTGATCTATCCAGTACTCCATATGTGGCTCATTCAGTGCCCCATATGCGACCTACCCAGTGCTTCATATGTAGTATATTTCGTGCTTGATATGTAGTATATTCAGTGCCCCATATGTGGCCTACCCAGTGCTTCATATGCGATCTATCCAGTGCTTCATATGTAGTATATTCGATGCTCCATATGTGACCTATCCAGTGCTCCATATGTAGTATATTCAATGCCCCATATGTGGCCTATTCAGTGCTTCATATGTAGTATATCCGATGCCTCATACGAGGGGGTCGCCATTTCCGATGGAAACTGCTTTGCACTACGTCTTTTTAATTAGATATCGTTGATTGCGAAACCTGTGCCGTTTTTTAGAATTTGCCGAAAGCCTCACCAAATTTAGTGGCGAATCTCCTAAAAGTGCAAAATAAGAAACAGATTTGTAAAATCAATCGTACTGCCCTTCCGATGCTTCATATGTAGTATATTCAATGCTCCGTATGTGACGTATTCAGTGCTTCATATGTGACGTATTCAGTGCTCCATATGTGGTCTATCCAGTGCTCCATATGTGGTCTATCGGAAGTCAATGAGAAAGTTAATGGGGAAGTCAATGGGGAAGCCAATGGGGAAGCCAATGGGAAAGCCAATAAGAAAGTCAATGGGATGTAGAGAATCCGTTATCGTTATTCCAAGCTCTTCTTCATAACAATTCGATAGAGCGTTTAATAGAGAGTTTGATAGGAAGTTTGATAGGGAGTTTGATATCGAGTCATGAAGAGTGCTTTCTATCGAGCTAATTAGCATATACGAAGCATACAGTATGTACAGGTAAGCTCGGTAGAGAGTTTGATAGAAAGTTTGATAGGGAGTTTGATAGGGAGTTTGGTAGAGAGTTCGATAGAGAGTTTGATAGAAAGTGTTGCGAGCATGCACCTCTGTTACCCCTGATTAGCCTGGTTAGCCTAACATAGACTAGTATAGAGCTGTGGGTAGAACTGTTGTTGTGTCACGGACTGAGGGCTGAATGGAACCAGGATGGAATTCTAATAACTAGATTTTAGATACAAGACGTTGCACGAAGAAGAAAGGAAAGAAAGAGATCATTCAGAGGTTCTTATACCCCATGAACGCTGGGTACCATCCGTACCGGGGGGCCCCCATAACACCACTGATAACCTCACGCCTATCATCACCTATAATATTGTCCAACACCACCTAAGTGACCTAACACCTCTTTTCCCAACACCTTCCGAGTAACACATGCTAAAACCGTGACAATAGGTCCCCCTTTTTGAAGCCGAAGCTCCTGCGAGGCTTTTAATCCTCTGACTCATATTCAGAGTCGCTGCTTTCTTGCACGTAAGCGGTCCATGAATTCTTACCCGGACGATCGGGATTTCGGGCGTGATAGGCGTCCATGGCTTCGATGGCATTCATCACATCCGCAAACTTTACCCAACTGTTTTCTTCTATCCCAGTCCACTTAATTAAATACTCTAGCTGAGAGTTCTTTACCCGGGAGTTCAATATTTCGTCCATCTCCCAGCTAAGCACTTCTTCGGCGAAGACTATCGGAAACGGCGCGGGAGGTATTTGTTCAGATAAGGGGTCGTTGGCCGCAGAATGAAGCAGATAAGTATGAAAGACGTCGAAACAGAACCAGTCATCGAGCAACTCTAGCTGATAAGAATGAGAACTAACAATTTTGATGATTCTGAAAGATCTCTCGAATTTATTAGATAACTTCTTGCTGAGTCGATGAATCATCAGATTGCGAGCATCTAATCAAACCATATCATTAATTGCATACTTGAGGGCGTGTTGTCGATGAACATTAGCGAATTGTTCCTGATATGCTTGAGCTAAGATCATTTGTTCTCGCAGAATTTCATTGATTCGATTCATTTTCTGAACAAACAGATCGACATGTATTCGTTCCGAGTGTTCAATAACGTTCTTCTGAGCCTTCTTTGATTCCAACCCCATTCGAGAATGCTGTTCGGAGTTAGCTAGAAACGACGTGCACTGAGTGCTTTCGAAGAAGTGATTGTTGGTGACAAATTCAGCTGATGGCAGTCATGCAGCTCAGTCGTTCTGCATAAAGGACACGAAGGCTCGAAGATATTGTTCCAAAACGCCGTTGACGTTCTCGATTTGATCATCCGTTTCTGAGTGAAACGCAGTTGACAATCGGGCTTGAATCTTCAATCGGGTACAAAGTTCGTCTCAAAAGTGACTGACAAACTGAGTTTCACGATTCGAGACGATTGAATCAGATAATTCATGATGTTTTCATATTGCACGATAAAAAACTCGAGCTGTATCTAGAGCTGTAATTTCACTCATAGGCTCGTAATGCACTTGTTTAGATAGTCTGTTCACGACTATCAGAATATTGATTGCCGAATTTCCGTTCAGATCCTTACTTTCAGGTACTGCCACGATGAAATTCATGGCTATGTCTTTTCAGCGACGATTGAATACATCAAGAGGCTTCAAAGCTCTCTGATATTTTTCTCTAGAGATCTTCACTCGAGAGCATAGATGGCAATTGCGTACGAAGCGAGCTACTGTCTTGATCATTCCGGGCCAGTAATAATGACGACTGAGTATTTCGTAGGTCTTGGCTCTTTCTGAATGACTCGCAATAGGCGTGTCATGACTTAACTGAAGCAGACGTAGTCGCAGTTCCTCATCTTCGGGTATCAATAGCCTATCTCTATAGTAGACTCGATCACTTCGCAGCGTACATTTCGCTAACGAAAATTCTTTAAGCTTTCGTTGATCGTCTCTTAACGCAGTTATCACGATCTGTACCCATTCATCATTGAAATAGACTGCGGAGAGTTGTTCTTCTAGCTCATTCATAGGCATTTCCTCTGGTGGTTCAGACTGCTCAGAGATCACTGATTCGCCCTCCGAGTCACTTGATTCGAGTGCTTCAGAGTCACTATCGTCGAGAACATTGATTAAGACTTGAATTTCCAGGTTTTTTGGTTTTAGCACGGTCTGTCACTGATGTTCTCGACGACTATCCCCCCCGTTCAAGGGAAGATCTCCTGATCGACGCGTGAGTGCATCGACTCGAGTGTTCAATTCATCCGGACGATACACGATTTTGAAGTTAAATCGAGAGAGAAATTCTGACCATCTGGCTTGTCTTCGGCTAAGCAGCTTGATTGACATGAAATATTCTAGGTTCTTGTGATCGGAAATGACCTCAACGGAGTCTAACGTGCCTTTCAGTTCGGGCCTCCATTCCTCAAAAGCTCTGATTATAGCTAGAAGTTTCTTGTCATAAATCTCGTAGTTGCATTCTGCGAATAGCATTTTGGAAGAGAAATAGGTCACAGGTCTTAACTGCTCGTTATCATCTCGCTGAGACATGACTTCGGCCACAACATAGTCGAAGGCATCGATTTTCACAGTCACGGGTAGGTCCGGATTATAGTGCATTAAGATAGGGGCAGTGGTGAACGTCTGCTTGAGTCGATCGAAGACGAATTGACACTTCTGAGTTCAATTAAATGGCTGGTCTTTTCTGGTTAAGGCAGTCAACGGGCCGGCCAGCTTGGAAAACTCCTTAATAAATCGCCTATAGAAGTTGGCGAAGCTCAGAAAGCTCTGAACATCTTTGACGTCTCGAGGTGCAGCTCAATTCATGACGACATTGACCTTCTCAGGGTTCATTTTGATTCCGTGGATGATGATTATTAGGCCCAAATACTTGATCTCGATAACTGAAAATTCGCATTTCTCGATATCTACCTGTAGTTCGACGACTCTAAGTCGCTTCAGTATCTGACGAACATGCTGAGTATGCTTCTTTTTGCTGTTGCTATAGATCAAGATATCATTCATGTACGCGATGCAGAAAACGTTCAAGAAGTCATGCAGAGTGTCATTAATGAAGTTTTGAAATGATGACGGTTCGTTTGTGAGTCCGAAGGGCAAAACGTTGTACTCGTATAAGTCATAACGTGTCCGGAAAGCGATCTTCCACTCGTCTTCATAAGTCATTCGCAGTTTATTAAAGGCTGCAATGATATCTAACTTGATGTAGTACTTGGCCTTAGCCAGCCGATCTAGAGTTTCTCGAATGAGGGGTAACGGGTATCGATTCTTAACTGTCATGACGTTCAGGCCTCGATAATCCACGCAAAACCTGAGTCCTTCGCTTGGTTTTTTAACAAAGAGTATCGAAGAGGCCGCGAGGGAAGAGCTGGCTTGAATAAAGCCTTTGGCCAAATTATCCTTCAGGTATTTCTTTAGTACCCGAAGCTCATCTTGAGACATGTCATATAAAGGCTCGAAGGTAGGAGTTTTGCCCTTCTGCAGCTGAATTTTATGATCATAGGGACGTCGTTCAGGTAGGGTGTCCGCCAATTCGCGAGAGAAAACATCTAGAAAGTCGTGATATTCGGGGGGCAATAGCGTGGCAGGGTCAACGGAAGGCGTGATTTTCAGAGCTTTGTCGATATCCCTCATGAATATGGCAAACAGATCATGGTTCTTTTTCCTAGCGAGTCGCAGGAACGAAGCACTATCTATAGCGTAGATCTTCAGATGTTTCGGGGGCGAAGACGTCGAGGGGGCTGATACTGACACAGTCGAAATCGAGGTGCTCGAGAGAGTTTCGGGTACGAGTTCTGAGTTGGCTTGAGGTTCAAAGGTGAGCTGATTATGACGCAGATCTATAATTGCTTTATGACTTTTTAATCAAGGCAGACCTAGAACAACTGGGAATTGCGGAAGTTGAGTGACATAGAAGAGGATTTCTTCGAGCTCCTCGCTTGGGACTCGAAGTTTGACAAGAGCGTAATGAGTGATTGAATCGAATACGACTGGTTGATCGTCAAACTCCTGAAGAATACAGATTTCAGACAAAGAAAAACAGAGCAGAGAGTGTCTTTGCGCGAAAGAGTCATCAATAAATGCATAATCGATGACGCCGATATCAATCAAAACAGAAAGGTTGACATTGATTTTATTGCTTTCTAGGTTACCTGAGAGCACGAGATGATCATTGTTCACCTTCTTTTCTAATCGATGAATCGAGCTAACTGAGAGTGCAGAGATTTTCAGGCTGTTCGATTGTCTCTGCGAGCGACTGTACGCAGAGACTAGGCTTTTCCCAAGGCGGGAGAAGTATCGGAAGCGAGGTTGTCGATAGAGATTGCGGGGGCGAATAATGAGACGGCTCGTAGCTGAATCTTGGGCTTTGAATTGCAGGCCGCAGCCTGATGCCCAGGCTTATCGCAGTATAGGCACAGATGGTTGATCATGCGATGCTGACGCTTCTCGGGGGTCAGTGAGCCTCGTTTCTTCATGTTGGCGACCGATAAGTTCATGGGGTCTCCCGGGCCCGAGATCGTAGCTTTCGAGCCTGTCGGGAGTGTCGCATATTTGGCGGGGTACGCGAAGACTGTAGGGGTCACAGAGGCAGGATGAATCACTGCTTTTGGCTTGGGAAGGTTCTGTACTGTGACGCGATATCGGCTATTCAATTGCTGGCATTTGATAATCAACTGCTCATAGTTCAGGCTGCTGACATTCACCTGAACCAATAGAGCTTTGAGCTCGCTGAATAGTTCATTCTTCAGGTTGAATTTTCGAGTTACGACGTCATATCCGATTGCATCAATGTGCTGCTGAAAATCGAACAGGTATTCGATGAAGGTGCGATTTCGCATTCTTAGGGCTGAAATGAATCGCTGAGCGGTTCCTTGCTTGTCTGAATCATCGAAGGCTTGTCTTAACAAGGCAACTAATTGCTCAACCGTGACTAGCTTGTCATGCTGAGCAGTCATACGCGGCAACGCTTGAGCGGCAGCGTTCCCCGATAAGCGGCTGTATTCATACAGAAGGCGAGACTCGGGAGTTGAATAACGATTCGCGTTCAACTTCAGCTTGCTGGTCAGCTCGAAGATGAACTGATTTAGCTTGTTCCCTCGCTCTTCGATATAGAGTTCTGAATTCGGATATTTCTCTGATTTGGTATCGATTCTGCTCATGCTCTTGAGTCCTTGAATCATTTCTGACAAGGTTTCATTATTGGCCTGAAACTGCTTAAGTTCGACCTGAGTTTGCTCATGTTCTTGTTGACAGGCTGAGACCCAGTTGGTATACTGAGTGATGATGTCGTTGGACCAAGTTTGAAGTTCGGTCAGGAAAGTGTACCACGCTTCGAAAGCATTGTTGACGTGGGTTCGAAACTGGGCGACAGTGATGGGTTCGTTGATCGGGGCTAGAGGTGTCGACGACAGGGTGTTGCTGATATTCTCGGATTGACTCATGATGTAGTGGGTGCAACGTAATGTCACGAACTGAGGGCTGGATGAAACCAGAATGAAATTCTAATAACTAGATTTTAGATACAAGACGTTGCACGAAGAAGAAAGGAAAGAAAGAGATCATTCAGAGGTTCTTATATCTCATGAACGCTGGGTACCATCCGTACCGAAGGGCCCCCATAACACCACTGATAATCTCACGCCTATCATCACCTATAATATTGTTCAACATCACCTAAGTGACCTAACACCTCTTTTCTCAACACCTTCCGAGTAACACATGCTAAAACCGTGACATGTTGACACGCTAGCGGCCTAGCGTGCCTTCGTGAGTAAAACTCACGTCGTGTTGCATCTTCTTTCTACTTCAGCTTTGAACTTCTAGTTAGAATACACTCATATGATTCGCTCTATGCAGGCTCATAACATTAGTTCAAAGCTCATCAATCTTGCTATCGACGTGTAGACGATATAAAAACAAGCTACATCATTCAAACTCGAATCAGAATCGAAATTCGAAAATCGAGCTCAGAAGACTCGTTAGAAATCAAGAAATTTCTAGAACAGAACAGAAGAACACGAACGCGTTGCTCTAGACTAACTCTTTACTGAGCTCGTCGTCAGAACAGAAGAACAGAAGAACATGAACGCGTTGTTCTAGAACTGAAATCAGAAATTTCAGTTGAATCTCGATCAGCAATTTTCTATTCACACAATGACTAGAAGCACAGAATTAGAATCAGAATCAGTGAGCACTGCTCGCTACGAACTTCGAAATGCTAGAAGAGAATCACTTCTATCACAGAATCGAACAGCATCAGAAGAAAAGAACACGAACGCGTTGCTCTTCAATCATGAAATGATCAAGATCAGCATCAGCACTGAACTGAATGCTTGAATAAGCACTCATGAAACAGACGATCTCGTTGTCTTTATCAAGTACATGTGTCAACAGCATGACATCAAAATCGAGATTCACAATGACATGATTCAGATGTTGAATGATGTCAACAAGATCAACATTGAATTAAAAGCTATCAACATTGAGTTGAAAGCTACGCAGATAACATTGAATGCTGTTTGAACGCGTTTATAGAAAGAGATGAAGAAAAAGAACATGATTATACGTCATCTAGAAGCGACATCAAGTCGACTAAGCACTTCGATTTTGAAAGATCGATTCTTGAAGTCGATCAAGCTATCTGATTCGTCTTTGTTTGAAGATTCGAGACAGAATGTGAATAATTGATTGTCTTGAATGCAAAACAAGCTGAAGATGAACAAGAATCATTTTTTTATCAAAGAAATGAAGATTGCATATGTGAAAAGTCGAGTCAGTGAAATGACGATCAAACACATAGCATTTTGAATGAAAGACACGATCACGAACTCGTTTCTTGAAGCAGAAAAGATACTGTCGATCATAAATAAAATGTACGATGACTTCAATCGACATCACACGACTCAACGACAGTTCTTGAAGCTGTATCAAAACAAGATCTTCTTTCATGAATTTTGAATGAAATTTCAGAGACTTAGTGCGAAACTAGAGTACAATAACGAAACTCTACTAGATAATCTTCAGCATAAAATTAGCTTAGATCTTCAGCGAGTCACGATCAACGAACGAACTATGAATTTGAACGAATTCATCGACATCTGCATGCAAGTCGACGTTCGATTGATGAAATTGAATGCTCGATCAATTCTCAAGACATCAACTATTCAAGTCGCTCGCTCTACTGCTAGCATCTTGACGATGATCACTACTGCGATCTCAGCTTCAATCTCTGCATGAAAGAAACTCAGAATATCAAACGTTAATTCTGCTAGAAAGAAGTTGTTTAAGAAAGAACTCTGCTTCAAATGCAAGAAGTCAGAACATAGAGCATGTGACTGTCTTGAATCAGCTCAGATGCACGAAATCGCAGCGAATTTGAAAAACGATCTGCTCTCGTCAAAGTAGTGATTGAGAGCGACATGCTCATATCTTGCTTCATCAATATGCTCAATGACTCGTTTGATCTCAAGTCGTTTATTTTTGACATCATCTTGAATAGTCTAGAAAAGATATTTCGATTCTTCGCTCTGATAGACATCGAAGTCATTGACATGATGTTCATAAATGATTAATTGATTTCAGAGCTATGTGAATGCTTTGATATTCAGTCAATTTCACTGTTCAAATCAAAGTCAATTCATTCATATGATGAAACTCTCGATCGAAGATCTATTACACATGCTCTGTATATCTCAATCATTATACAAGAACATAAGAATGAAATGATGCTTCTATTAATAACTCGTCTAAATCAGCACAAGATAATCATTAACAATCTTTGATTGAAAAGAAATCAAATTTTGATAGATTCTGCAAATGATCGATTGATATCTTCATCAAATATTCGAATCTCAAAACTTATTGTTTCAAAAGCAAACAGTCAATCAGCATTTCATAAACTTGAATTAAGCGAGATCTGCAAAATGAAATGAAAGAACTTGAAGTCTATGTCAATGATCATTTTAAAGCGAACTACAAATTTGAAATCAGTGAATCGATTCATTAAATCAGCTCTCATACGAAAGCAAAGCACTCAAGTTGATCTCGATCAACATGAATTCATTCAGTCATTGAAGAAGAGAGAGCTCGTCAATATTGTCATGATCGAAGTCGCTGCTTATCGAACTCTGATCAAGAAGAACAATGTCAAGATCTTTACATTGATCATTAGTGAAATCAACAAGATGCTTAGCTCGATCAAAGATTCAGCGAAACTGAATGAAATGATCTCTGTCATGTCATTAAAGAAACTGAAGAAGAAGCTTTCAATAGTTTATCATGACTTTCTGAATGTTTTTGATAGAGAAAAGACAATTCAGTTGCCTTCACATCGATTATATGATCATAAGATTGAATTAGAAGATGAGAGTCAATCTTCTAAAAGTCGATTGTATTTCATGTTGAGTCACAAGTTGCAGAAGATCAAGAAGTATCTAGAAGAGAACTTGAAGAAGAAGTTTATTACACTCAGCAAAGCTTCATTCGCTTCGTCAATACTATTCATTGAAAAGAAAGATGATAGTCTTCGCTTTTGCATGAATTATTGAAAACTGAATGCTCTGATCAAAAGAGATCGTTATTCAATACTCTTGATAGACGAAGTACTCGCTCAAATTCAAGACAGTAAATATCTGACTCGACTCAACATTATCGTCGCGTTCAATAAGCTTCGCATGAGCACTGAAAGTGAGAATCTAATCACATTCATCACTTTCTTCGATGTTTACAAATATAGAGTAATGCTCTTCAAATTAATCAACGAATCAACATTCTTTCTGTTAGGGGCCAGCATAGAGCGAGTCATATGGGTGTAATGTAACGAGTATATAAATGCTAAGGAAGGAAAGTATCTAGAAGGGAAGAGCCGGCTATCTATATGACTCAGGAGAACATAAGCTAACCCTGAATAGGGTTGGCCTCGGAACAACCCTATAGCCTAGCGGCGAGCGGCCGGCGATAGTCATCAACATAGCCACCAACATAGCTACCAACATAGGTGCGTAGCTAGGATCGTAACACTTTCAGCACTATATCAACAACGTGTTGTTCAACTGTCTGTCTAAATTTTGTCAAATCTATCTGAATGACATTCTCATCTACAGTAAGATCTTGAAGAAACATAGAACTCATGTGAAGAAGATGCTAGACAAGCTTCGTGAAGTTGATCTGCAGATAGACATTGACAAGTGCAAATTCAAAATTCAGAAGATCTCGTTTCTAAAACTATTGATATTCATCAATGATTTATGAATGAATTCTTGAAAAGTAAATGTGATTCGAAACTGAAAAGTGTCTCGATCGTTGACTCATGTACAAATCTTCATTGACTTCTGCAATTTCTATCAACGATTCATAAAGAACTTCTCAAAGATCGTTTGATCTATGATAAAGCTGACTCGAAAAGATCATTCATTTGAATGAACAGAGATCTGTCAGATGATCTTTGAGAGACTGAAGCAACAGATGATAACAGCTCTCGTTCTGAAGCATTTTGATTCAATCAGAGAAGTTATTCTGAAAACGAACTTTTCAAACTATGTCAACGACGAAGTATTGTCTCAGTATGACGATGAAGACATTCTACATTCAATGATCTTCTACAGCAAGAACATGATCTCTGCAGAATGCAATTACGAGATCTACAACAAAGAGCTTTTGACTGTTATTCGATGCTTGAAGCATTGACATCTCAAATTAAAATGTACTGATATTTCAATCAAGATCTTCATCGATTATCTGAATTTGAAGTACTTCATGATCATCAAGAAACTGATCAGACGACAGACTAGATGAGCTGAGAAGTTATTCGAATATAACTTCAAGATCATATATCAGTCAGAAAAGCAGAATCTGAAAGCAGACGCGCTGATCAGAATGTCAAACGTCAAGTCAGTTGAATCAAATAATGATTGAAAGCTATATCAGCATCAGATGCTATTGTCAGCAAGCACATTTGAACTGCAATCAATAGAAGATGATCAAGATCTAACTCAGATCTTGCTCATATTTAGTTCAGATTCAAAACAGAAATCGAAAGCTAACGAGAATTCAATCGAAGAGATGATTTTCATTCAGAATCGAATTATAGTTGAAAATCGAACGAATCAACAATGTATTGATATTCGAACAGTCATAGAACAGAACAGAAGAACTTATCAAGATATGAGTCTAGACAATTGCAGAGTACTGAACGAAGTACTCTGAAAGAATGATAGACTGTGAGTTTCTCAGTCAATGATCACTTAATTGATAAGAAAAGCACATGATCTTTCGATCAATGATCACTCTGACATGAATCGAACGTTAGACTTGTTAAGACGATCATATTGCTGATCGAAGATGAAAATGACAATCAAACGCTACATTCGAAACTGTTATGTTTGTCGTAGATCAAAAGCATCAAGAGATTGAATCAATAAACTATTGAAGTCATTGTCTATATCTGAACAACGATGACAAGACATATCATTGAATTTCATTATTGATTTATTGAAAAGTGATGAAAGCAACGCGATTCTGACAGTAATAGATCGATTATCTAAAGAACGTCACTATATATTCTGTTGATCAGATGACGAAGAAACTTTCGCTGAACAAACAGTTAAGCTGCTGCTAATATGAGTCTTCAGAACTCATGAGCTATCAAGATCAATAGTGTTCGATAGAGATTCACAATTCATATCGATTGTCTGAAAGTCTCTATGTCTGAGACTCAACATTAAGATGAAACTATTCATTGACTATCATTCACAGATCGACGATCAAACGAAAAGAGCGAATCAGAATGTAGAATGATATCTACGAAGTTACTGCTCGTACATGCAAGATGATTGATTCGCCTGACTATTTATGACTGAATTCGTCGATAACAATGCTATTTCGTCGTCAATTGAACAATCAGCGTTCTTTCTGAACAAGAACTTTCACTCTCATATGAGCTTCGATTCGAATTCAACTGAATATGAGATCATTCAAGCTAGAATTCAAGCGAGCAAAGCAGAGAATATATTCGAACACATGAAATGATCATTAGCGTTGATCAAGCAGACATTAGCAAGAGTCAGAGTCACAATGAAGAAACAGATTGACAAGCATCAAAAGAAAATGATCTACAAGATGAGTAACATGATGTTTCTGAATTTTAGAAACATTATGATCACAAGATCATCAAAGAAGCTGAACGATAAAATGCTAGAATCTTTCAAGATTCTGACTGAGATTGAACATGCATATCGATTGAAACTGTCATCGACAATGAAGATTCATTCAGAGTTCGTTTCAAATCTGCTATGATTGAATTCAAAAGATTTTCTTGAAGAACAATGAAATGAGTCGTCTGATTTTATAGTGACAGATGACGAAGACGAATGAGAAGTGAAGAACATACTGAACTTCAGACACTATGAACGAGACAAACGACTGCAATATCGTGTCAATTGAAAAGACTATGACGTTGATCTACATTGATACAATGTCAATGAAAATGAGTTCGAAGACTGCTTGAAGATCGTAAATGACTTTCATCAGAAGTATTCGAACAAGTCAAGTTAGAAATTGACTCAACAAGAATTGATCAATCAAACTGCAGCAATGAGAACATTGCTAAATGAAGAAAAGAAATAATGTTGTGAGCATGCATCTCTGTTACTTCTGATTAGTCTGATTAGTCTAACATAGACTAGTATAGAGCTGTGAGTAGAACTGTTGTTGACACGCTAGCGATCTAGCGTGTCTTCGTGAGTAAAACTCACGTCGTGTTGCATCTTTTTTCTACTTCAGCTTTAAACTTCTAGTTAGAATACACTCATATGATTCGCTTTATGCAGACTCATAACATTGACGAGAACAGATCGTTTTTTGAACTCGCAGCGATCTTGTGCACTTGAGTCATTTTGAAGCAGTCATATGCTTTATGTTTTGACTTCTTGCATTTGAAGCAAAGTTCTTTCTTAAACAACTCTTTCTGAATAGAGTTGAGCTTCGATCTTCTGAGTTTCTTTCATGAAGAAACTGATGACGTAAGTCAAGTAGTTGATGTGCTGACGACAGAGCAAGCAGCTTGAGTAGCTGATGCTTTGACGACTGATCGAACGTTTAATTCAATTAATCTAACATCGACTTGCATGCAGATGTTGACAAACTCGTTCAAGTTCTAGATTCGTTCATTGAGCGTTGCTCACTGAAAATCTGAGCTGATCTTATGCTGAAGATCATCTAGTAGAGTCTCGTTATTGTACTCTAGTTCTGCACTAAATCTCTGAAATTTCATTCAAAATTCATGAAATGAGATCTTGTTCTGATACAGCTTCAAATACTGTCGTTGAGTCGTGTGATGATGATTGAGATTATCATACATCTTATTTATGATCGACAGTACTTCTTCAACTTCTAAAAACAGGTTCAGAGACGTGTCTTTCATTCAAAGTGCAATATGTTTGATTGCAGCTTCACTGACTCAACTTTTGATGTATGCAATCTTCAACTCTTCGATAGAAAAATGATTCTTGTTTATCTTCAGCTTGTTTCACATTCAAAACAGTCAATTGTTTACATTCTGCGTCGAATCTTCGAACAGAGATGAGTCAAGTAACTTGATCAACTTCGAAGATCAATCTTCAGAAGTTGAAGTGTCTTGTCGACTTGATGCAGCTTTTAAATGATGTATAATCACGTTCTTGTTTCTATTCTCTTTCTGCAGACGCGTCTGCATAATCTTCAACGTGATGTTTATCTCGTTGACATCTTCTAACATTTGAATCATGTCATTGTGAGTCTCGATTTCGATGTCGTGCTGTTGACATATGTACTTGATAAAGACAATGATGTCGTCTGCTTCATGAGTGCTTATTCAAACCTTCAGTTCAGTGCTGATGCTGATCTTGATCATTTCGTGATCAAAGAGCAACGCGTTCATGTTCTTTTCTTCTGTATTCAATGACGCATTCATGTCTTCTTCTTCTGATGCTGCTCGATTCTGTGATAGAAGTGATTCTCTTCTAGCATTTTGAAGTTCATAGCGAGCAATGCTCGCTGATTCTGAGCTTCTAGTCATGATATGAGTAGAAAATTGCTGATCAAGATTCTGATGTTACTCTATCAAACTTTCTAAATTCAAGCAACGACTAGTACTCTATTGAACTTTCTGATTTCTGATGACGAGCTCAATAAAGAGTTAATCAAGAGCAACGCGTTCATGTTCTTTGATTCTGATTCTATCAAAATTTCTGATTTCAAATCAAGATTCTTCTTTAGAAATTTCTGATTTCTATCAAGCTTTCTGAACTTGAGTTCTGATTCTGCTGTTGAAATTTCTGAATTCAACTTCTGATTGAGTTGATTGTGTAACTTGTTTTTGTATCATCTACACGTCGATAGCAAGATTAATGAGCTTTGAACTAATGTTATGAGTCTGCATAGAGCGAATCATATGAGTGTATTCTAACTAGAAGTTCAAAGCTAAAGAAGAAGAAAGATGAAACACGTCATGAGTTTTACTCACGAAGACACGCTAGGCCGCTAGCGTGTCAACATCAGCTCTATACTAGTCTATGATAGTCTAACATGATTTATGTTAGACTAACTTGAAGTGCACGCTCGCAACAAAAACTAAAGTTGAACTTCATCAAGATGAACTACATCAAAGACGATGACAAGCTTGATTACATCATGAAATATGTAAAGATCACAGCGATGCACTATCTTCAACAGATCGAGAAAACTGTCAAGAAGAGAGATTGTAGAATCACATGAGCAAAGTTTCTTAAGACTTTTCAGCAATGCTTGCTTGACGTGAAGTCACTTCAAAATCGAGCAAACGATTTATAAAATGTCATTATAAAAAGAAGCGATCAAACATGCATGTTGTTCTTTCTGAAACTCAACAAGACACATTTTCAGAATCATGTTGAGATCATGAAGTTTAAGAAAGTGCTATTGTTCAGATTTCTGAATGAGCTACTTTCTTTGAACAAGATCAAGCTAATCATACTAACTTTCGCTCAATGAAGCAAGATGTTCTGTCAAGAATTGATGAAGTACATTGACATGCAATATGCTTTAAACTATGCTCAGCAAAGTCAACAGTTAAAAACAAATTCATCTTTCAAAAATTAATCACACAAGAAGAGCTTACAAAGTTCTTTGCAGAGAATTAATAGTTGAGAAAAAAGAGAATACTTTGATGATCAACAAGAGCAATGAGAATCAAAACTGAGAGAAACAGTCTTTTGAAAGAAAAAATATCACAGAGTCTTACATGATGATATTTGTTTGAAAGAGAGTTGAATGAATGATGATGCTCAACGATTGAAGAAGAAAGTCGTATGAGATAAGATTCAAACTTCAACAAAAAAGATGAGATTTGTTTGTTGATTGATTTGATTGATTCTTTAGCAAACAACGAAGATTCTTTATTGTTGAATCTATCGATTGATTTGATTCTTAAGCAATTCATGAAGATTTTTTATCGTGATTCTTGTAATTGAGTGAACTTTGCATACTTAATGAGCAATAAGTAGTCTAGCAATTCAAACAGTCTCGTCATTGATTTTATTCAACTTTCTAATGTTGTTCTATCTTTCAATTATCATTGATCATCAAATAAATGAATTTCTTTAGACTCATTCTGTTTAAACGAGTATGTTGAATGAGTAATGAGATCAGTATCGTGTGATTAATGAGTTTTTAATATAATGTCAGAATCATGTTTAAATGATACAATCAATGAAGATCAGAGTTGATAGTGCTTGATCTTTAGAAATAGTTATAACTGAATATTAAGAATACAGAAGAAGATTGATACAAAAGCTTCTATTTATGTAATGTTCAGAGACTGCGCTAGGCTCGAAAGAGATGTGTTTGTGACACGGAAAGAATGTGATGTAGATGAACAAGGTGTTGATGAAAGAAAAGAGTGTTGGGGAAGAAAAAGAATGTTGGGTCATATCTGAGTCATATCTGGGCCAAACCTGACTAGCTCGCTGATTAGCTCTAATCATTACGCAGGGAACTCGCTAGCGTTCACTGCGAATTGATTAGGGCTTCAGCCTTGTTCAGCCTTGGTACGCTCGTAACAAAGAGTAGCAGCAGTCTTAGCAACAAAGATCACAAGCTCGCTCGAGATGAGTGCGTTTACGTTGACAGCTTGAGAAGTCTGAGAGATCTTGAGAGGATTAAGCTGAGGAGTCTTGAGAGAATTAAGCCTGAGCAAAGAAAGGTCTTCTACATCTGAAAGCGTCGGGGGTGAGAAGACCTCTGCCTCTGAAGAAAGTACGATAGGATCCTTAGATACGATAGAATCCTTAGGTACGGGGGCGATTTTGCGTGCCTTGGAAGCCTTGGGTGCATCTAGGTGAAGCAGGGCCTTGGAGGGAGCCCTTTTGCGTCCGGTACGCCTGGGGGGCATTCTGACTATCTAGGATTGCCCCCGTGTGAGGCTGAGGTTTGTATAGCTTCAAAAATGAAGCTTGGGGGTGTTTTGGGGGTGTGGGGATGATATCTAGGTATTTGCTCTATTTGCACCAAATTTGAGGCTGATTTGTGGGTTTTCCCCGCCAAATTCGCTAAAACCCGAAAACTGAACTAGACTTTCGGATACAACGATACAACGATACACACCAAAGAGAAAGCCGGATGTACTTCAACAGCTTCGTTTGCAACGAAAAAAGAGCATTCATCACAATACTAGGCAATGCTGTAAAGTCTGAACCAATACATAAACTCTCCGTCCGTTCGATGGTTCTTACTTATGAAATCTATTGCTCGACTATCCCGTTGTCAGTGATCGGTCTCCCTGATGGTTTGACCTATTCATTGGTGTTCAGCGAGACGTGAACAATCGAACTACAGCTGGCTGGTTCTAATAGATGCAGTATGGAAGCTTGAAGCTAGAAGTTTCATACACTTTTATATTCTTATGGAGACAATTTCGTTACAAAAGCGATTTCCAAAGAGGCTGTCGATGATCGTTGCAAATTTGTAGAGCTTTAACAAGAAAATTTGGGTCTTTTCTCTTTGGAAAGACATTTGGTTGGTTTTCTAAGAGAATGCGTACGATGCTCTCTCCCAGCTTCAATGTCAATTTCATACCCTCTGAAGCTCAAGCTCGAAGATAAATCACCAGAACCTAGTACAGTGTTAATTGTCATCAACAAACCCGAAGGATATCGACGATTACTCACCTAACAGCATCCGGACAGATTGATTCTCCACCACTAGACGTCCAAATTGCCTGCTCCCTTACTGGGGTACCAGTATGAGCAGCATTAACCATCCACCCGGGCTTCATGAAAATTCCGACATGCGCCACCGACCCAGCGCAGTCTCCATTCGTAGCCCAGAAAATCATATCACCAGCTTGGGCGTCCGCGCGCGGCATGTGCCTACCCATGGAGGAGGAATATTGGGTTTGTGCCGTGCGCGGAATAGTTTTCCCTACGGCTTGGCAAACAGAATATTGGGTGAGTCCTGGAAGGGAATAAATTAGAACCTGAGAGCAATAATGGTAAGTCAGGAGAAGGGAAATCACCTGAGCAGTCGAATCCTCCTCCGGAGGGACCAGCGCAGCCTCCACCGCCCCAGACATAGGGCAGACCCTCTTCCTTGACCGCCGCACTCACGACCGCAGAGCCAGTGCCCCCAGTCGGAGGCGGAGGAGGCGGCGCAGCCCCACCACCAACGCAGCACTTGATCGTACTATCTCCCGGGCAGGCGCCAGACACAAACGACCCGCCGCAGGAGTCGGCCGTGTTCATGCAAATGCCGGAACCGGACGAGGTGCTGCATGTTTTCTTGACACAGCACTGCACGTTGGTCGCATCGTTGGGGCAGTATCCTGCGAGGTTGAAGCCTTGGGTGGTGCAGTCGGAGGTCAATTGGCAGGTCCCAGCGCCGTCGGGGGTGGAACATGCGCCGCCGATTGACCGTGGTTCCAGAGGAGAGGGGGCGAGGACCAGGGCGTGGGTCATGGTCGCCATGGCCAGGCAGAGGAGCGGGTGGGTGAAGTGCATTGTATGATTTCTGATTCCTTGATCGGCTGAGTGGGTGTTGTTTTATTCCGTGGCAAAAATATATCAAAGCCAATACCCACCAAAAAGCAGACCTATCTCCCTACTATATACCCCAACCCCTCCTCCCCAACGGGGGCGAAACAAAATCCCCAAAGTCTTGGCTCGCCCATAGCTTGGGGGCAGTTTTCACCCTCGCCCCTTACCCTCATCATCTTACTCTTAGGTAGCAAGTAGATCACCAACCGGCCCGTACGAGGTGTTAGGTAACGAGTTATCATTCGTTTTGTACGTACAACAATACCGTAACCACAATCCCCCAAACCCAAACCCAGGACAGCATATGTGCGGGAGATTGATTCGGACGGGTACAGAGGTGCCAAGAAACGCCATTCGCTTACGACCCCGGATCTGCTGTTTCATGCAGAGTGGCATGGCAGGGTGAGGAGATCGACAGGTACGCGAGCGGAATTCGCCGTTGGCATAGTGGGTCACGTGGGAGGCTACTTGCAAGTTGAGCATAGATAGGTAGGTAGCGCTCTCTATTTCTTGCCGCTGTCACGCAACTACGGTGTTGGGGGCCTGTTTTGACACAGCTGTGTATTGCAATCGACGATGACAGACATCTAGCGTTCTACGCATTTCTTCCACGTGGATGCTCTCGCTATCTCGGTGTCTTTGGATTTCGGAGTTGAAGGACAGAAGGGCAAGCAACGCCATAATGCTATTATTAAATGCATCCCGTTTCCTCACTCATTATTGATTCTATGATTCAAACCCAGTAGCCCGAGGTCATGTTCGTCGCGCCGGTTCCGGCGGCAGCGCCTTGTCCCTAATCGATTTCTTTCTCAACCCCGTCCCGACTGGTCCCGTCACTGGCGAGACCCCGTCATTGAAAGGGGAAATGTCGCCTTCTATCGGCGAGACTTGGTCGCTCATTTGCGACACTGGGTTTATAGTTGGGGTTTTCGTTGATTTTTTTTCAGCGGGGTCTAAGACTGGAGAGATGTCGGGTTTTAGGGGGGAGACTTCGCCGTTTGCTGGGGGGATTGGATGTCTGGGTGGTTGCGCCATCGATTTCTTGACGGCCTCCCGGACTTGCTTGTGAAATGGCTCCTCAACCGCTTCGTGGGTTGGCTCCGTTATTATTTCAGCATCGTGGCTGTTCTCGTGTTCCGCACCTCCAACAGGCTCCTTTGCCGGCTCATAAAACCCCCTATTCCCAGAGTAACCCGCTCCATCAAGCTCAAACATGCCCTGCTCCGGTAGCTCAGCGCGCATCTCATCCTGCTTCCCCCCCGCCAGCTCTGGGGGTTGTTGGTACATCTCGTGGAAGCCTTTGGGATTCGTTGGAGGTTTTTGGTAATCTCTATTAGCCACGTCGGAATGAGCAGTAGCTGCAGCTTTGTTTGCTCTCCGGCGCTTGATGAGGAAAAATGAGAAGACGCCGATCAGAGCGCATCCGACAACACCGCCAACGACACCGCCTGCGATGCCCGCGACGCTTGTTTTGGATGAGGAAGAGGATGGTGTTGGGGTGGGAGAGGTGCCGTTGGTGGTGGAGGGGAGGTTGTTGTTTAGAGCAGTTGTTGCGTTGGTAAAATGGGTGATTTGGAAGAGCGATGCAATTGCTGGAGAGGTCCACTTTGTGGATATGCTGCAATAGATTAATATAAATTTACTATTGAACATCGAAACCGTATTGGACTCACTTTTGCGCGTAGTATTTCTGAACCGGATCAGACTGCACATAAGGCGGAGGCGGAGCAGTGAATTGGCTTGCAAAGCTCAAAGTCGTCATATCGAAAATAGCAAGTCCTTGCGTGAAGGGGTCTGGAGATTGAGAGAAGGTAGCTTGATCAAGTTCCAGTCCGCTGCCAGTGTGCGTTAGAGTGGTATCAGTGTCCACGCCACCAACGGTGAGAATTTGACTGCCGCCAACAGCATTGCAGGTCAAGCCATGCCGAGGGTGTGCTGCTGGATACTTTGCCTTGATCCAAAAGAAGCCTGGTAAAGTGAGGACGTAGGCCTCGTCATACGGAATTGCGGCGGCACCAAGATTTCCATTCCACCCTGCGTACATAAAGCTGTGGTAGACTAAGATTAGCCTCATCCGTAACCATACTCCCGACATTAGACAACCAAGGAATACAACAAGGAGAACAAGATACGTACATCTCATAGGTACTGTTTGTCGAGTTAACACCCGCTGTACAGAATTCGACTCGTGCTTTTGGAATGCTCCCAGATGTAGCTTGTTGATACCACTTCTTTGATAAAGGATCGAAGATCGAAATCGTCCCAAAATCTCGAAGATCAGTAGGAATAATGTAGTCGCCGCCCATTACAACAAATAGCCCATTCGGCCCGAAGGAAGGCACGTAGTGCATGACCCCCCGCTCTGCAGTCCCATTCGTCTGATACCCAGCTGCACTTGAGTTTGAGAATGTCTTTGTTGTCATATTGAATTGCACAAGCCCGGGTAGAGCTACCTCGCCACCAACCTTGGCTGCCGTTTCAGGCGTTGTCAGGAAATCTTCCGTCCCACCAAGAAGGAAGGCACTGTCAGCGCCATAAGCCATCATAGGCCTCCACGGGCGCGTTATGGATCCGAACGCGGAGTTGTTTGCGCCATACACTTCATTCCAGCTTCCACCGCCGGCGCCGTCCGGCTTGAGGGACCATAGCTGCAATTCAACTGGCGGAGGTTGGTCTGCATAAAGCGAGATCCTTCCAGCAAATCCAGCGTAAAGAACGTTTTCTTGCTCACTGTACCAGAGAGACGGGTTAACCAGGTTCGGCACCGCATCGGGTTTGGGATTGGAGTGTATCTGAACCGATGAGTTCGTCCATGTTTTGGATAGGTCGATGGCAAGGGTAGTTGTCGCTGGAAAGGACAAGGTGAGTACAGAGCAAATGGCAATAGCAGAAAGAGCATACAATATTGGTAAGTAACGTTTCCATTGCTCCTATATGAAAATTCCCCGCCATCTATGTAGATCCAATTTCCAACAACAGCAGCTGGACCTTCAATCAGAAATTGAACCGGAAATATGCCTTTTAGATGACAACATACAGGCGTGGTAGGCTCGTCGGTAGAAGTCAGAACTTGCTACGACGGCGGGAGCTTGCCGAGCCACGAGGCTGCTGGCTGAGTGGCCGTGGTCAAGAATATCGCTTTCAAGCAGTTGCAAAGGCTGACTGTTCACAGTGCAGAAGTAAAGCGTGCTAGAGACGAGATATCGAAGAAGTCGCATTGCAAATCCAGAAAAGACCGAGAGCCTCACGAAGTTCGCAAGTGAGGGTGCAGAACATTCCCACAGAAAAACTTCCTAGCTCTTAAGTTCATGCCGATGAGCTTGATGGGTGGTGTGTAAGGCGCTTCAGGGCTGAGAATCATTCGCGTGGTTCGTCCGAACATCAATCATATTGTGTTTCGTAAAGGTGTTACCAGTATATAGTCAGCCTGATTGACTATCTCACAGGCAGACCTTCTTCAGGCATAGATACGGAGTACAAAGTTATTGGTCTCGCATGTCCGAGGTTCAGCTCTTAAAACAACCTGAGACACATGCTGGGTGATACTGCAGATGCTGAAGATCGGTCTGTGTCGAAAAGAGCGAGTAAGCTGAAGGCTCGAAGGCTTGAAGGAGGCGGAGCATCCTTTGATCTCTGAGGGACATTGTCCAGTGGACCATGTCCACATGAAGTGTCGCGGCACATCTCCCTCTTTTAGCCCCCAAGTGACAGCGGTCCAGCTGCCTAGACTCTATATGGCAAATCTGCAATGCGGCTGAGGTTGTCGCATCCTGCCAAGGCTGCCATGTACATGTACATGTGGTGATAGGCACGCGTACTGACTTAACCCCGGGTTTCAGCTGGCGAGGGGTAGAAAAAGTTGAGCGAAAAGTTGAGCCGGGGTCGGAAATAAGACTTGACTAGGTATGCGAAGCATATGCCAAGATCATTAAGCGAGGCCACAAAAAGATTGACATCGAGTCATCGAAGGCCTCGACAGTGCATATGCGCAGCATCAACTGAGCATAAAGAAACATCGATGAACGACGAAAGCATCGACGCTGAAAAACGAGCGAATGAGATAACAGATTGACTAAATGATTTGAATGTGAGAGTCGCAGTCGACATATGCCGCGCATATACTAAAAAGAAACTCAGCTCGCTGAAGATTCGTGCAATGCATATGTCAAAAAAAGTGATGATGCAGAACGATAAGAATGAAGAAAAAAAGGCACGAGATAAATCTGATGAAAATAACGTGAGCGATAGCTTGTGAATGAGCATGTCACATGTCAAACCCCACTTAACCCTAGGTAAGGTACCTTAGTCAGCGGATGAAGCCTTGGAAGCACTCCCAAAGGGATTCGCTTGCAATCTTGCATTAAGGTAAGGTAGGTAGGTGAGGTCATCCCCCGTAATCACATGCGGAAGAAAGTTGAAGAACTTTTTATGACGACAACAGGCACAGCTCTAGAAGGTTATTGTTCAACCCTTAGGTGACTGCTTGAGGTTGCGGACAGGCTGACCGGTCATTGCAGAATCCTTTAATCCTGTCATCGTAAGCTTCTTCAGCTATGGTTCTGCAAGCCATTAGATACAAGCGGGGCGAGCTCGCGATCCTTGATCAGCTGAAACTCCCTCATCAAGAGGTGTACATTAATATTGGAGGGCCTGAAGATGCCCGCAATGCTATCAGATCGATGCAGGTTCGAGGTGCTCCTGCGATAGCCATTGTAGCTGCTCTGAGTCTAGCAGTGTGGGGCGATCATTACAAACAAACAAGGCGAGATCATCGCACCCTTGAGCGAGCCCTTGGGCGAGATACATTCACTCCGTCATGGTTTTCCCACAACCTAAAATATCTCGTCACCAGCAGGCCTACTGCTGTGAATCTTGCCGACGCCGCCAGAAAACTAGAAAGGGTGGTTTGGGCTGCGTTTGAAGAGCCTGGTGCAACTCGCTCGACCGTGATCGAAGCATATATTGAGGCCGCGGAGCAGATGCTTGTTGATGATGTGCAGGATAACGAGAACATAGGAGAACATGGCGCAAACTGGATCTTGAAGAATACCAGCGCTGAAAAACCAGTCAGTGTACTTACGCACTGCAATACTGGGTAAGGGTACACTTGGCATGTATTGAGCATTGGCAACTGGCTGATCACATCCATAGTTCCTTGGCAACGGCTGGTCATGGGACCGCACTGGGGGTTGTTCGAACACTCCGTGCTCGCAACTCGCTGCGGCGTTGTTTCTATACGGAGACAAGGCCATATAACCAAGGATCCCGCCTGACAGGGTATGAGCTCATACACGACAATATCCCCGCCACGCTGATAACAGACTCGATGGCCGCAGCTCTTCTTCGGCAGAAGGGCGAGTCAGAGAATATTGTGGCAGTAGTCGTGGGGGCAGACAGAGTAGCTGCCAACGGAGATACTGCGAACAAAATTGGCACCTACGCGTTGGCGATATTAGCTCGTTTCCATAACATAAAGTTCCTTGTCGCAGCACCTCGGACAACGATCGATCAGGGTACGGACACAGGCGCGGACATTAAAATCGAGGAGCGTCCGTCCAATGAAATGACGAGGATGAAAGGCCCTGCTTTCGACAGGTCGCTCAAAGGTCAAGAGCTGCTTGCAGCACACTACACTGAGGAAATTAGCATAGCAGCTAAACGAACTCACGCCTGGAATCCAGCCTTCGATGTGACACCTGCAGCACTGATCGATGGCATTGTAACTGAAAATGGTGTTGTTGAGAAGAATCGGGATGGTCGATTTCGCTGGGATACTGTTTTCGACCCGGAAACTATTGCCTTAAGCAAGAAGAGGAAACGAGCGCCAAGCCTAGCAGACCCATCATCCAACATTCCAGAGGGCCGGATCTCTTGGAAAGAAGCTTTGGAGGTTGAACCGGACAGGGTGCCCTCTTGCGTTGAGTGGAACATGATGGAATCAGGTGACAAACTAGCTAAACTACCGAAAAGACCTGTGCAACAAGTTTCGTCGGTATTTGATACTATAATGTCTAGGGTCGATGCTCAATTTGATAGTTTCTTTGGTTCGCTTGACTTAGGAGGAGAAGAAGAAGACGACGAAGAATTCGGATACTGATTGGCAGAGCATTGTTAGCTTCGCGATATCTAAGAGCTCGGCAGCTCTTCGCGATATTCTCCCGGTTCAATAAATTGAGACTTGAGCTATCCGAATCAGGTAGCTATTATACGTGATTTTCACTTATCCCCCCATCCGATCTTACATAGGCACGATAGGGAATCTCACTGAAGATTCTTCCGACATAGAAAGCAGATGCTGTCAGGCAACGCTCTGCGAAGAATATGTCCACTCATCTAATAGAGTTGACCCTCGGTTATCGAAAAAGAATCTAGAGAGGCTAGTCAAAAGAGGTAGTGAGATCAGGATAGTAATCTTAAAAGAAGAACGAATGTATCTCAATGATAGCATTACTTTTGCAGCTCTCTGGCGACTATTGAGCTGAGCAACAAATGAACAATCATAGATAAAGATAGGAGTGCAAGAGAGGTGCTGAAGCCTTATTGTGAGGCAGTCGGTTCTTACAGTCAGAAAAGACCAGCCGGTGCTTATGTTGGTTTACGAATCGGCCAAAATGTGAACACACTTTGGAACAATCATATTCAGGTATGTATAGCATAAGGTATTTCAACAGCTTAGACCGCTATGTACTCTAAGCTACCTCTTTTTCCTTCTTAGGCCTAGAGACGAACAAGCTGTCACATTACCATTTGACAAGCGTAAGGAAGAGAAGCTTATGATAATTTTTTACACCAGTCCCAGAAGCAGTATTCTAGAACAAAAAGTTTGCTTGATCTAGAGATTAGTTCAGCCTTGACGTCTTTTTTAAACTCTTTCAAATTTAGACTGAAGGACTTGCTATGAGCAGATTGGCTATGATCCCACATCCTTAAAAGTGCTTTCGTAGGATGATACCTTACTACACCAGAAAGCTTAGGGTTAGGGCAATCGGTATCTGGCAAGGCGTTCCATTGAGCTAGCCGAACCTGATAATCGCAAATGCTTGCTTACTTAAGGTGGACCCTGCATCAGACGAGCATGGCGAACAAGAAACCTGATGCGCAACTCATTTTCGTACGGGGTTGGAGTAGAGGCATTAAATATACGAACAACTATCCGATGACATTGCTTTGACCTCCTTGTCAACAACGTCCATGCCTCCTTATATCTTCTTTCTCGCCACTACTCTTTCCAAGAATAAAGAATATTTAATAGTTCTGCTGTTCCTAGACGCCGCCGGAGGTTACGGCCAATCTCGGCTTTAACGTGAACAGCATTATGGACAGCGAGAAGACCTCTCAGCCTTCGCAGCCTAATGGCCATCGCAGCGATGCTGTTGGGACTAAATTCGTTGACAAGACAGGTGACATACAAGAGAAGGCGTTGCAACATGGGAAGGGCAAGAAAGACGATTCCCCGCCCGCTGGAGGTTTAGACAAAACGCCAATTCCGAAAGCACCCCCAGGCTACACAGTCAAGTTTATCTTTCATCGCGCCATTAATCTTCCAATGGCAGACATCAATACCCTGGCCTCGGATCCGTACGTAAAGGCAACCCTAAGAACTGAATTACCAACGAGGCATAAGCAAGATCCAGACATGCAATTTCGGACGCCAACCATCAGGAGAAATACAAATCCACAGTGGAACGCCGAATGGATCGTTGCTAATGTTCCCTCAAGTGGGTTTGAGCTTAAGGCCAGGTTGTACGATGAGGACCCAGCAGATTATGACGACAGGCTAGGCAATGTGCATGTGAACGTGGACAGTCTTCACGAAGATTGGAATGGTATAAAGGAGCAAACATACAAGATCAAGAAAAGGATGGGCAGCAAAAGAGCGTATTTGATAAGGGGCTGTGCTGCAATGTTTTCTCGAGGTCTCCATATGTCCGGGGAGATGGTTATCAGCGTAGAAGTGCTCGGGAGGACAGAAACAGACAATGAAGGCAGGCCTTGGACAATCGGTCCATGCAATTGGACTCAGCATCTCAGTCCTATGATTGGGCGACTGGCGGGGACGAAGGAGCCTGGGCAGAGTAAAGGGGGACAAACAGAGAAATATAAGTAAGTTCTAGGTCCAATCCAACTTACAGGACCAATGCTGACAGCACCGCAGTTTCCAGGCCAATCAATTCCAGCTCGAGGGTCCTGTGCCACCCGAACTCTATCACCGCTATGTCGAGTTCAAACCCTTCGTCGCCGGCATGTTCACCTCCCATTCCCTGCGCGGCCGAATTCTTAACCGCGCCCTCCATCATCAACACGCCCGCGTCTACAACTACGACCGCACAACCGTCTATGGTTCTTTTGTCCACCCTTGCAAAGAAATGACCCTCAAACTTCTCGACCTAGTTCATTACGATAGTGGCGGCCGCATCTACACGTACGTACTCAGCCTTGACGGTCGATGGCGATTTACCGAGACTGGAAAAGAATTTGGTATAGATTTGCTATCAAAACACACCATGCACAGCGACGTGAGTATTTACATTGCGTTCTCTGGCGAGTTCTTCATCCGCCGCCTCAAATCTCCATATAAAAAAGGAGACCCGCTGGATCAGCAAACCCATCCGCCTGCTGATCTCAGTGGTGGACCCCCGGAAGATGATCCCCCCAAAGACCCAGCATACTACTGTCTCGTCATCGACAACGATAGCGGTACCTACCGTCCCAGCGCCGAGCACCTTGACAAACTCAAAGCCTTCATGCAGCGCAACCTACCTGGTATGAAGATTGTCACACTCGATTGCAACGGCGACAAACAGCGTATGGATAAGATGAAAGAAGAGCAACGCGAACGGAAGAAGAGCGAGGCTGGTGGGGTAGCCTTCATACAGGACGACGGGGACTCAATGTCAAGTAGCGATGAGGAGGAGTTGGATAGACGAGGTGCTGGAGGAGAGGGGGAGCAAAAGCAAACGGTGGGGAAACTAGGTAAAGTCAAAGAAACAGTCTTGGAGCCGAAGAACAAAGTCGAGGAGTGGGCGCAAGGGGACCGGGAAAGGGAGGGGCGGGAGACAGAGGAGGATATGGCGGGGCGGGCAGGTGGACGAGGAGAGACTGGGTAAAGTGGGTAAGGAAAGATGCGGCTGCATCGTTGGCGTTCGAGATTTCTATTGGATATCATGGGTTGTTTGTACAAATTATGCTCATAATATGCTGAGATACCCTATAATCTTCGTAGCTTCTCTTATATTTACTTCTGGTACTCTCACTGGTGTGTACGGGTTTCTGTTCTGCTTCGCAACTGTTCACTAGCAGCCCCGAACTTTATTTCCTTTCCTAATTAGCTGATGGCTTCCCTTCTACTTACTATGAAGCGAAAGACGCAGAATACGATGAAACCAACCTAACCCCTCTGAAGGAGAGTAGATTTCTTAAACGGATGCCGTGGATTGCAGACGGCCACTTAACAGATTTGTCCCTCCAGAGCCGAAAGTGAATGATCATACCTCTGCGCTCTATCGATAGGTAAGCAATCGACGAGTGTTTTGCCTGATTGGGCAAAATGGAAACACCAAAGAAACTTTGAACAGTCCGCTCGCGTTGTCGCGCAGCTTCGGGGTTTGTCTCATACCTTGCTATACCAGAAAAAAGATCGGCGGCTGAGGACAACCCTGTATTGTTACTAGTCAAGTAGGTGAGGACGAAGAATGGCAGGGATGAAAAAGGGGGTTTGTTTAAGGCTTCAAGGGGCTAGCGAGTGCTATATATATATCTCTCTCTCTCTCCCCCCTCCTCCCGCCTCTCCGCATCCGCAGCCTTCCTTCTTCTCGTCCTCTCTTTTTCCCTAATAGATTGAGATACGCAACCTCTTCCTCACACCGGTCAAAAGTAACATGGCCTGAACGCCAGATCCACCATCATCAACCCGGAAGCTGAGATGGTGGTTTCATTCTGGAGCGTGTGGGCTTTAGGGGCGTCTAGAACTCCATCCTCCAAGAACACTTGAAAATGATTTGATCTTTGTATTCCCCCAGCTCAGCCCCGTGATTGGAAAAAGGGCCTTCCAGCTTTGATTAGGAGCGTTCCGGCGGGTTACGCGGCAGGGTGGACCAGCATCGGCTCATGATAGGAGTTTTTTTGCTGAGCCATTTGAAAAGGGGAGGAAAGCGTTAATTAAAGAACTCGAAAAGTGAGAAATAGGAAGAGGAACAGTAGGGCATTTGTCCTTTCGTGTCGACGCTTGCCAATTTGTCGGCTGGAAAAGGTTTCCTGAAGCTTTCGGTAATGTTGTATTTTCCCAAGTCCTGTCTGAATACTACAATTCTCTATTCCGAGGGCACTCTATCAATCAAGCAGGTCTTGAGATCCTACACCTCAGTCTATGACTTCGTCATACCAGATGGAGCTGGTTGGACTCGAGAATCTACAACTTGAACTGATCTCTCTTATGGTGTGGCTGTTTTTTACTTGAATGGTAACGTTCATAGCCCTTTTTCACATCTTCCATGTTTTTCAGTGAGTTCCGATCCGGCTCTGTGTTGCGTTTTTCTTTGACCCTAACCCTAACCATATCAGTCCCGACCTTTGATATCTGTGGACCCCATATGGAAAATCTTACGTATCTATCAGTCGGAAAGACCAACCGCTGATGATAGCAGATGCGGGCGTGCTCGTTATAAGGCTAGTATTGCTCAAAGACATCTAATCTCATCTACTCCAATTCTAACTTTCAGTGGCTGGCTTGTGCTGCTTGGGAACACGTACTCAATATGCATTTCGGTGAGTAGAAGATCCGCCGAAAGGTTCATCGAACTGCTCGATAGTCTCGTTTTGGGAGCGCTTCGATAAAAGTACCCGTGATAGGGGAAGACCGTTGCGACTCTCGGTTCTGCGTTCACTTACTGGGGGTTCAATTCGGTTTGCAGCTTGTTTAACTGTTTGCTCGTCTCTTTTCAATTGTTCAGCTCTATTTCCCATGTCCCATCTCGTGGATTCTGTAGTTCTAGATTTCTCAGCGATACTTGGCTTTTTCCAACTTCGTTTGACAATGGAAGAAAAGGCTCCCTTTTTTATATAGGTGGGCAATTGCCCTTAGACCTCGTGTGTAGATAGGCTAATGCCAGTCATTTCGTGTAGACGGAGCAATTTCCAGTTTTGATCTTTCCCATGGCTGATGGCATCGAGATGCACCTGAAAAGTATCAAGCGCAATTCTTTGACCACATTGGCCAGATTCTGATACTCCTCAAAAGTCGCCTTTCCTTTTTGTTTGACACAAAGAATAACTTTAGTTAGAATTGATTTGAGCTGTATGGCACTTACTACTTTTCAACGCCCATGAGTGGGCCATGACTTTAGCTATACCAAGTTTTCATATCAGGCAAGCTTTCTCAATTCTCACCTAATCTTTGATAAAGGTATTTTGCCAATATTTATACACCCTCCCTTGAATCGTTATATAATGTTGTTATTGCACGGCGCCAAAGTCCCTGCTCAGGTCTTATTTTTGAGTTTGTCGACATTGTCAAGTTTCTCAAATTCCAAAGATTCATACACCACAGTGCTTCATTAGAAGGCGCTGAGAGCGCTGCATTGTATTTCTCGTGCGAGTGTCTTCTGAAACGAGCATCTGCTTGCCATGGCCCTTGAGATGCGGTTATTGTAAGAGTCTTTGCGAAAGCCTTACGTTTTAACGCAATTTACGAATGGTTTAGCTATCCTCGTGTAAGCGTTATGTTCGAATTGTGGCTCGATTGTTCTGGCCCGTTATATTTATGATATCGAATTGTGACGAATTCGCGGTTATTTAGTGCCGCTTTTAGGTGTCGATCGAAGGCATCCAAAGCGGCATCATCGCCGTGAGCCACAGAGTTTCCTGCCCTAGTACAAATCGCATTGGCTGAGGTCTTTTCTCCTATCACATCCCTCTTGGAAGTCTGAAGGAAACGTAACCGGATACAAGAGCCTTGTCTGAATTACGGCCAGGGTCCGCGGATCTACCCTTTTCAATCTCGCTTCCACCGCAGAGACTTACTTGTAGACTGGTAGTTGTGCCCCAGGGCTGTGAATCTCTCCATGATGCCCTGTCCTCTCGTATTGCCCACGGTCTGTGAGATCCTGCCGCAATGATCGTGTCATCTAATAAGAGACACCCGCTGGACAATATTGATGCCAGCATAATGACGTGATATTGGCAGCCACATCACCAACAGAGCAATATGACTAGAAAGGGCCGTATTCGAGCTGCGGTCGGATTGAGAAGTTCTCCGGTTCCTTCACGTTATTGATCGTCCTTGTTCCATGCTGATAGGAAGTCGCTTTGCGAACAAGGAAAGACCGAGATCAGTAAGGAAGGAAGGAATAAAAGGAGGCAGATCCAGGGTAGCCTTAGAACAACAATATTGAGGATGGGTAAGATCTCACCCTTGGGATTGCAGCATCAATTAATTGCTGGTGGTACGCCATTCTGACAATTGAATTACCGCACATCGCAAGGAAAGGTAAAGGATTGTCCCCGATCCACCACGGAAACCGAATGACTCTTATGAGTAGCTCTGTTGATAATCAGTGTTCTTATGCGTTTTCAGGATGAGTCTGATGAGAGTATAATCCATGCCTGAAGAACATTCAGTGGCTCCAGCTCGCTCCTAATCTTCTGGCCAATCTGCTGAACTTCCGAGCAATAGGTATATTTTGTATGAGCGATATGTCCAGGCAAGTGCAGCTGTATTTTTATGATAATTAAAAGCATGCATTGTCGCCTTAGTGACCATGAAATGCAGTATTCATGTCAGCAACTTAGCTCATTAGGTAGGAAACCGGTAGTAGGATTTAGCAGGAGCTGGTCAGGGCCTAACGGTAGGAGCCTTAGTAGTAGAAGAGGTAGACCTTCGTACCTATAGCCATAGCATAACAACAACGGAAAGAGAAAACGGCAAGGGGGACAGTGTGCTCGAATGATATTGTATATCTGGTGAATATTTGAAATAGAAATGAGGCTTAATGTCAATGGGTGCAATGTGCTGCTGAAGACAGAAAGATGTATTCTTGACTGCACACGAATCTCCAGACGAGGGCCGCATGGTTGCTTCGTATTGCCTCAAGACACTTTTCTAGTAAATTACCTAGATTTTGAGGATGAACCGAATGTTCAGCACCTTGTGTGGTGTATCTTGTGCACAAATCAGTTTTCGCTCATCTCTTGCATTTTCATGTGAGTATTCTCCATACTTCGATACAATAGTTTCTGGTTGTACACACGTCGACCAGAGGTGATTGAGCAAAGCGGGTTTGAATGAGTTGTGGACCAAGGAAATGTCCGAGAAGATCCTACGGTCGTTTCCACGTAAGAATTGTGCGGTAGACTTTATTCTTTTCGATGCAGTGTCACGGAAACCATTGAGATCTTTCACCCCAACAAACCTGGTACCTTCTTCTCTGTCGCATTCTTCCTTAGTGCCTTGCAAGTGAAATCATCTGTGACTGAGATCCCGATTCTGTATCTAATTCTTCAACTTCCCAAAAAGCAATAGTCTTTAGTAGCAAGAGAGGAATGAGAAATAGCTGCAGCTATACGTCCCATGTGTCTCTAAGCAACCAGGCATTTGTAATGCAAGATGTGTCTCACAAGGAATGACATGGACTCGCTTTGCTTTCCTCTGCAAACTCAGTTGTTATAGGAGATTGGTGGACGCGAATGTATGCTGCAGGAGTAACAGCTAGCTCTGCATCTGCTGGCGCATTTGCTTCTTCCGGTTGCTTAAGCAACAAGCCATTCGCCAGAACATCCTTGATTTCTTTTCTCTAACAGATGTATGTTTGCTACCATGAGCACAGCAACAAGAAAAGCTCTCTTCTCCCTTGGACACCCTAGGATCAGACTCTCCTCCTTACGAAGACATATTTGCCAAATTTTTTAGAATCCCTAGCACTGTGGTCTAGCGCTTCGTGCAATTCTAGCATGGCTGGTGAATTTCCTAGCATCGCATGGTCCGGGTGTTCCCCAGAAGTGCTTGCCGAATTGGTTGACCAGAGCCGAGCTGCTTGCCTCCTTGAGAGCGGCTGGGAGTCCGCGCGGCCCTGAACACTGCTTCACCATTCAAGGCCTAACTAAGAAAGAGCAAAAGCCCAGGTTACATGCGTGGTCGCTTCGAGAATATCTCCTTCGTGGGTAGATTGGGATGCGTTGATGATGAATGGGAGACTGTCGAAATCTTGCTTCTGCCAGGTTGGTAAAATTTTTATGGATCCCACAGTATGGTGATGTTTCCTACGTTATCGTTATGTAGGTCCATGTAAGAGGAGAGACAGCGTGACTCAATGCAGCAATCTGAAATTCGAAGACCAATGATGACGAGTACAGTAGTGACTGGAATCTTTGGCTGGTAAATGTAGTTGAACTCTCCGCAAGCAAGAAGGGCCTGTGTCGTGATTTTTGCACATCTTAAAAATGTGTATGAGCTAGGATACTTCTTGTAGATCCGGTTTCAAGTCCACATTTCTCCAGTTGCTGTGAGTCAAATACTGGTGACGACTGTGAAGAAGGGACATGTTTGTGGCTCGTCCTTGATGTAAGTGACATTGACTTTGAGGCGAGGTGTGAAGACTTGTATAATAGAGTCGAGACGAGCACGAGATAAAGAAGTGTGATGCGTAGGAGACGTTTTGTAGGAAGTGAGATTTTTATAGGCCATGCTGGCCATTTCCGAAAAGGATGAAAGTGATCAAGCATTCGTTCTTGGTGGGTGATAATCAGATGCATACATGGGAATTTGCAAGTTAATATTAGAAGGCTAGAGCCAATCCTGCGTTGAGAAGCAAGGAGAAGCAAGTATCTAGGGCCAGAGACAGATAAGTGAATAGCTTAAATCATTGCTCCCCTTACATTCAGATGACGCAACACGATGATAGCTATATAGGTCAGAAATATACTAATAGACTGAGGTGACTCGTTGATCAGATTACGGGTCAACCGTTCAACGGACGAAGATTGGTACACTCAAAATTTCCTCCTGTTCCAATCAATAGCGTCCGAGGGGATCGCAATGCCTCCGGGCTATTCTGAGGCCCTGGAGTTATTCACACTCTATACTCCTTCTCTATGGGTACCGTTGGCCTATATAAGGGGTTGGTGGGATAGAGGTGATTTTTTTGATCCGATTGTAGTTTTACTGATCGGGAGCTGAGCAACTCAACCCCGAGATATTCATTCTAGTAGTGTGGGTTTTCCCCCCAAAGGCGATGATGCAACAACTAACGTAGGCCAAGAACAAGCCATGTTCTAGACAGCTGTTATATAGTTGAGCTTGGCCTCGCTTCGCATCACGTCTCGATAGATTATAACTCGGCATTGCAGTTGTTCTTAATCTTTTTCATGAGAAGTGCTCCAGTATCTGTTTATATCCCTTTCGAAGTGCATGAAGGAATGGCGTGTCCCCGTTGTCGTGGGCAATCAGCGCCGACGCACCGTTCTCAAGAAGAACGCGGACCATCTCACTGTTGTTCGTCCACACGGCATTCCAGAGTGCTGTTTCCCCCTTAGCACCACGTGCATTGATGTCCACTCCCAGACGAATGATATCTAGCGCAACCTCAGACGTTTGCCAAATTGCCGCAGTATGCAAGAGTGAGCGCTGATAAACGTCTCGGGTTCGAAGATCCGCACCGTTAGCGGCAAGCAATCTCAGAACACCTCGATGACCAGAGTGTACTGCCCACATGATAGGTGTATTTCCTTGCACATCTCTTACTTCGGTGCTTGCCCCGTGCTCAAGTAGAATTTGTACAGTACTTTCGTTTCCACTCGTCGCTGCATTATGGAGAGGCGTCCATCCTTCAACTGAACGGGCATCAATCTTGGCATGATATTTGAGTAATATTCTTACCGTTTCCAGATGACCCTCGGATGCTGCCTTCAACAACGGCGTCGAATTGCCGCGAACCGTAGCTGCCTCAATGTCAGCTCCGCTGTCCAGCAAGATCTGAACTGTGGCTCCACGCCCACGACGCGCGGCTCGAAGCAGCGCAGTTCGTCCACTTTTGCTGAGTTTGGCATTAACATCTGCACCGTACTTTATAAGCAGTTTCAAAACGTCGTTGTGACCATGCCTCTCCGCACTAAGCAATGGAGTTTCTCCCCCTTCCGTTGGTGCCTCAATGTTCGCACCATGCTCGAGCAGCAATTGTACAATACTCTTGTGCCCTTCTGTTGCAGCTCGCATTAGTGCTGTACGTTTGATCCTGCCGTTCTCGGTAGCCTCAATGTCTGCGCCCTTCAAGAGCAGCAGTCGTACGCAACTACCGCGTTTATGCCACACCGCCTCTACCAATGCCGGTACACCACTTAAGCTTCTGGTTTCTATGTCTGCTCCATACTCGATCAATCTTTGTACCACGGTGACGTGCCCGCATGTAACTGCGTTGTTGAGTGGTGTGTAACCTGTCTCGGATCTCGATTCGACGACGGCAGCTGCCTTGAGTAGCCTTTGGACTACACCCAAGTGGCCCTCATTTGCGGCATGGTTTAAAGCGGTGAAATTTTGATCATCTCGGGCTTCAATATTTGCTCCAGCAGTTATAAGTGACTTGACAATAGCACCGTGTCCACGCGATGCCGATTCAATCAGTGCCGTACGTTCCCATCTATTCATATCTTCAACCATAGCGCCTCGCTCAAGTAATGAGTTCACAATGTCTATATGTCCGTTATATGCTGCCTCAAGCAAGGGTGTGAATCCATCGTCCTGCTTGGCCCCAATCTGAGCTCCTCTATCGAGCAACAATTGCGACATCTGAGTGTGCCCAATCTTCGCTGCTCTAATTAGAGGAGTGAATCTTTGTTTATCTCTTGCCTCGATATCAGCACCATGCTGTAGGAGATATTGAACAATGTCAATATGCCCGTTGAATGCGGCTTCATTCAATGCAGTCAGTCCATCTTGCTGTTTGACCTCAGTCTTAGCTCCTTGTTCAAGTAAGAGCGGCACCATCGCTGTATGACCACTCTTAGCAGCCCAAATCAGGGGCGTGAAGCCTTGATGGTCTCTTGTCTCAATCTCCGCACCGTGTTCGAGCAAGCACTGGACGATCTCGCAATGTCCTTCTAATGCAGCTTGGTTTAGCGCAGTCGATCCGTCTTGCTGTTTGGCCCTAGTATTAGCTCCTTTGTCCAGCAACAGCTTCGTCATTGATATATGGCCGCTTTTAGTGGCCCGAATTAGGGGTGTAAAACCTTTGTCGTCTCTTGCTTCAATATCTGCGCGGTGTTCGATTAGGTTTTGAACAATTTCGAAATTTCCGCTGAGCGCAGCCTCATTCAGCGCCGTCAAACCATTATGTTGCTTGGCGGAAGAGGAAGCCCCTTTGTCAAGCAATAGCTGCGCTATAGACGGCCGTCCTATCTTCGCCACTCGAAGCAAAGGCGTAAACCCCTGCTCATCTTTTGCCTCTATGTCTGCTCCATGGTTAAGGAGTAGCTGCATTAAATCCGGGTTTCCATTAATCGCTGCCCAATGTATGTTCTTGAAGCCTGAATCCTCAATATCAAGGCCATTTGCTGAAAGTAGATGCATTGCTTTTTGACGTTCGACGATGAGTTCGTCTTCAATAGAGACGCGTTCTATCCAGTTTAGTATGTTTAGCTGGTCTTGTCTATCAATGACAGAATTATTTAATGCTTCAGTGGCCGCATCTGACCAATCGTCGTGTAAGCCTGCGCTGGCTTCTTGAACACGTTTTACTGTCGTTAGTGGAAGCTGCTCGACTTCTCTATTGACTATTCGTTGCTGCTCCATATTACTGATTGGCGATGCCGTGAGGTCCTTCAAACTATCTATGAACTGCCGAAGATCATCCACAAGGATATTAAATTTGACACGATCGTGTATGGCCCATCTAGTCTTCCCAAGCAAACCGGTCTTTCGCTGCCCCTCTTTGAACAAAGGCTGAACATACTTTTTATATGATGCCTTAAACTTAGATATCTGATTCGCGCTCAGCTTTGGATCATCCAAGTCATCTTCCAGGACGACCGTCTGCTTGAGACCATATCGACACACCAGGGAATCCGTATTCTTGAAGATGTCCTCAACACGGCTCAATATTCGGCCAACCGCCTTTCTAACAGAAGGCGAATCGAGTATAGGATCGTGCTCTCGATCGCCTGTTTTCAATATCCCAACGACATCTCCCCAAATAAGGAATCGGGTCTCTTCTACTTCCAACTTCGTAGCGAGTAAATCATATTCACGACACTGAGATCGTGCCGAGTTGACGTAGTCAAAGCACTCCACACATGTAGAGAAAAGTCCTGCAAGAGCAACGAGACCGAGGGTCAAGCTGGCCGGGTCCGCCATTTTCTGCGTAGCCTTTTTCGGTCTTCTCCTAGTGATCGAAGCAACGAGAGACGGCCTACAAGATCTGTCTATAGCAACATATTCTGTCTACACACCGCATGACGATCAGCTTCAGATAGATGTGGCCCGGCAGACATCGAAACGAGGCTGTCGCGGGTGATATGCATGGCGTGCAAGGATTATATGTGATCTGTGGGTAGTCTGCCAATCAGCGTGGTTGACGCTGAGGTAACATTATGGTTTTTGCATTGCTGTTTCCCATAGGCCTTGACTGCAACGAAGTCAAGTCGCTTGAGGAGCATTCGTGCCGTCCAATAACCAATAGCCAGTTAGAGCGAATCACTTGATCTTATTAGACCTTCGAAACCCTCGTAGCGGAAGGTAATACTGTCGAAAACCACAACCATATTTTGTGAGTTAGCGCTTTCATGTGGAGTTTGTTTTTCGCTGCGACTAATCTCTGTTCCAAAAATACAAGGTTCTTATTATATCAGGACAGTGAAAATATGCCAGCCTAAAATCTATCACAAGGAACTCCGACGCCCGACCTTCGTTCATTACTGATGTCGTAAACAGAGAATCACCTCAAAATGCCATGCGTGAAATGATTTAGGAAAGGGTTGGATAGCATCCCCTGACCAAAGCGTGTTGCGAACTGTCCAACTAGGGCGGATGGAAACAGATGGAGCAACAAGATTCCTTCGAATGCTTTGATAGGTTGCTGATCGATCATTCTTACATGAAATCCTCGTCGCTATCTGCAATTAGACTGCTGGTGCAACAGTGGTGAAAGTTAGACTTACTCAATCCCGTCGTCGCCATAACTCAGAGTGTCCGCTCTTGAGCTAATATCTCGACTGGCAACTAGGGTGGCCTTGTTCTTTGCTGCTTTTGTCTTTTTACCGCCCTTCTCGGCTGCTTTCTCCTCCTTCATCTTCTCGTTCGATAAGGTAGTCAGCCCACTAGCAATCTTCTTGATCTGCTCGCTGGGCAGATCATTGACGATCTGTTTGGTAAATTCTTGCATGAAAATGGTGTAATGCGCCTTCTTTGCATTGGCAGCCAGTAATGGTACAATTGTTTCTCGTAGCTTGAGGAATTGGTCTTTGGTATTTGGATTGAAGAGCGGCAGCGAAGAAAGGTCTATTGAGTTCGATGGATCCTTTGGATCTACTGTGACGACCGTTTTTGGAGCGTTCCGGTCCTTGTTGGTGCTAGCGTTTCCGAACAGGTCCTCTGCATACACAAGATCCGCAGCATGCTCTGAGCGTTGTAGCCGCACGCGCCTCGATGTATCATCTTCCTCTTCGCTACTCGTAACCAGCTCCTTGTCCGACTTCTTGGCCGTTTTCCTTTCTGCTATCCGCTCGGTTTTTGACTTCTTGTTCGCGGCAGCCTCGGCGGCTGCTTTGACCTTGGCTTCTGCAGCTTTCTTGGCTTTCTCAGCCTCGACCTCTGAGTCTTCACCGGCGTCCCAGGAGTCGAGGACCTAACCTTACTTTAGCTTGTTTTATTTTGATCCTAGATAGAGCTGTAGAGCTCATACATCGCTATCATCTTCTTCGTCCTCGAATTTCGAGCGTCTCGGAATTGCCGCAGACACTTGGGGTGAAGAGGCAGAACTGCTATCCTCGGAATCGCTATCATCTAGTCAAACGACAGAAGTCAGTACCAAGATTTTTGATGCTGGGCGGTCTTATGCAACGTTTGCGCAAGAACGACGTGCGGTATCTCCCGTGCGACGGTAATTCATGGGGCGGGCAGCACTGACCTTGTCTTCTCGCCGGCGCCATGTTGGATGGTGTTCGATATGAATCTGCTAGAACGAACGGGGCGTCGTTCGTGTCTTAACTTATTCTGTCGGACTGGGAAGCTTATGATGCGGTTAGTTGTTGATGGGATAAAACAAGAGTACAAGGGGTTCATGACAAAGACATGTGAGAATCGTTGGCGCAAAAAGTGTGGATTTCCTCAGCCGCCATTTAAGCGAAACGCGTCATTTTAAAAATGGCTTTCCAGGTTCATCGAAACACAACACTGCTTTGATTATTCAACTTGTAAACATTTACCGCCTTCTTTGCTTCGGAAAGCTGCAGAAATATTTGATATTCCACTATCATGAACATTCCTAAATCTGTGTAACTTTTCCTGTGTCATCGTGCTTTTTCACATCTGGCGCGAAAGTAGCGCCTTAAGGTAACCACCTGTCGAGCTTTTACTTCTCGCAGCGGCCATGGCAGTCAAGGATACCACCACCTCACATGTTCACAGCTGTCCGGAACTTCTCGCCTGCATATACGGCCTTATCGCCAAGCTCCTCCTCGATTCTCAGAATCTGGTTCAGCTTAGCCAAACGCTCTGATCTGGCCGGCGCGCCTGTCTTGATTTGCCCAGCCCGTAGGCCCACAACAATATCGGCAATAGTAACATCCTCGGTTTCTCCAGAGCGATGTGATACCATTACACCCCAGCCTGCAGCGTAGGAATCCTTGGCTGCTTGAATCGATTCCGTGAGTGTACCGATTTGGTTGACCTTCAGCAACAGGGCGTTACAAGATTTCAATTCGATAGCTTTCTTGATGCGCTCGGGGTTTGTAACTGTAAGGTCGTCTCTGATCAAATTGTATCTCATCAGTCCTCTGCCATGTGTTCAAGAACTCGGAAAACTTTACCCGACTATTTGAAAGTCTGACGTCTTGTAGAAATAGCTCCACGCTTCCCAGTCGTCCTCTGCGAACGGATCTTCGATACTCACGATTGGGTACTTGCTAGCCAAATGCTTGTAGATATCTGCAAGTTGTTCGTAGGTGACCCATTTGCTCTTATCGCTGTCCGGATTCTTGAAGTCCAGGTCGTATTTCTTGGCACCCTCTTTGTAGAATTCGCTTGATGCAACGTCCATAGCGATTTTCACCTTACCGGTGTATCCGGCCTTCTCAATCGCCTCCGAGATCATTTCCAAAGCCTCATCGGCGGTCTGGATATCTGGCGCAACACCACCTTCATCTCCAACGTTGCCGGCAGATTGACCGTACTTCTTCTTGGCGAGTGACTTCAGTAGCTGATAAACCTCGCTGCCTTGACGCATCGCCTCGGTGAAAGATGGGGCAGTGCTACAAATTCAGCTACACGAACATGATGAAGCAAACACGGTAGGAGTCTTACTCTGGTACGATCATGAATTCTTGGAAAGCTAAACGTCCACCGGCATGCGATCCTCCGTTGAGAACATTCATGAATGGAACAGGCAGAACATAAGGCTTCTTTGTGCCAGCGAGATCAGACACATGGGCATAGAGTGGCACTCCCTAAAACAGGAATCTATCAGCAAACAAAAACCGAAATTTAGGCCCAGATAACTCACCTTCTCCGCAGCACCAGCTTTCGCGATAGCTAAGCTTACACCCAGAACAGCATTGGCTCCCAGGTTGGTTTTGTTCGTGGTCCCGTCAAGCTTCTTCAGGAACTCATCGACTTTGGCCTGGTCCTTAACATCAAGGTTCTCCTTAATGACAGCCGGACCGATGACCTCGTTGACGTTCTTGACGGCCTTCGATACGCCCTTCCCACCCCATTTCGACTTGTCACCATCACGGAGCTCACAAGCCTCATGCTGTCCTATACAGTCATTTTCGTTAGAGATGCTGTGTGAATCCAAAGATTGCAGGCACGCTACCGGTAGAAGCCCCCGATGGAACGATTGCACGATGGAGACCGCGATCAGTCACCACATCGACCTCAACGGTTGGGTTTCCGCGGGAATCGTATACGGAACGACCGTGGATTTTCTGGATCGCCATATTTACTACAGTGAGATCAGATCAGTCTAGGTATCGAGAGACATAGAAGGACACAACGCATCGAAAAGGAGTAAGTGACAAACTAGCTCGCGGTTGTGTGGTGGTTGAGTAATAATGGTGATAAGTCTGGATTTGCTTTTTTACAGTACAACCGGAGTGGGGCCACTGAGGGGCAGCTTATCGCAAAACTGAGGACTACCAGATACTGACCTGTTTTAAGTGGTTGGTAGGTTTGGAAATCAAGCTTGACAGAAAGCCTGTCGATTAGTTTCAGATGGATTGCGACGAACGGTGAAACTTGTAGTTCAACAAACAAGTACGGTACCGTGGACGAGAGTTGTTAAAACCAAAGCTCAGCAAAATCATGGTGGGGTTCGATTTTCGGGCCGACCAAAAGCCCTAGCGGCTGCTCGATTGGGTTGTCGAGGAAGGTAAGAGTAGCGTGGGTAGGTACTCGTTATTGCGTTCTCACAGTGTATCATCTCTCCGAAGCCGCCAGTCTACTGTAAATTGAGCATGGAATTTTGCTACCTTGATGCGAACTTGCTGATGCTCTTCAATTAAGAATGCAAAACAACACCCACCATTTACACTGTCGTCTGTCAACATCCCCTTCAGGCTGTCATCTCTCGTTCAATCGACCTACCTCAACTGCTTCAAATCCCCACATATCCTTGCCCATCCTGTCAATCTCTCTCTTCCCGTCCTCGCACAAGAACCACCTCGTAAGATCTCTTGCCGCCATGACCACATCCAACACGGCCTCTTGACTCATATCCAGCTCTATGGTTTCTCTCCCAGCAGCCGCCATGACCTTTTCTCTCCCCGAGAACAGGTTTCCCATCCGGTGGATGAGCTCGAACCTTTCTGAGTTGGCCTGCTTTGTCTGCTCCCGCATCTGATCTACGATTCGAAACAGAAAGTTCATCGGCGAGAGCTCGGACTCCTGCTGATCAGCGTATCGGTTATTAGTCATGGCAGGTTGAGTACTTCTAGGTTAGGGATCGAAGTGGCGATAGTTGCGTGAGTGATTGATAGCTGAGCGAAGAATGTGCGGTCGGTCGTGGGCCGAACGGGTTTGGCAGCGCCAGAAGTTACCGGCGGCAGCAGTGCAGATGTCTTCAAGATTTTGGCAGAGCTCACATTGGTTCAAGAAGAGGTCAGGACGCAGACTTGTCAGGCGAGTGTACTTGGTAGGCGGGCTTCGAATGTTTTCGTGGTCGATAGACATAGAATTAGAAGTCACCGGTTCTGCTTTTAGAATGTGTGGCGGCTTGGGCATTCCGTATTCAGCATTGACACCTAATGTCCTTTCCTCTTTGACTGCAGTACAGAACCGAGTCGGAGGTGGGGAGCGCTCGGGTGGATCTTGGAATGGTACTGGGTCATCTCTAGATCTTCGAAATTGCTGACGAGACCAAACAGGCGGCGAGCATGGCTGGGTACATGCCGAGACTTGCGAAAAGGCTCCGTTGTTCACCTGGTCAGCTGCTCTGGTAGTGCTTCGTAAGAGACCCTCCTGAAACAACTGGTCTGGCAGAGTGACAATAATGTTTTGCTTAGAGGCCGCAGGCATTGTCGCACCGTATAGGCGAGCAGCCATGGTGTACGGAGGACTCTGCCAGTGCTCCTCAGGAATTTTTGCTCCATCCCAAGATTGGAACTATCGTAAGGGGAGCGGCAAAAGAGAGGCTGCGCAATTGTGGAGTGTAGAAGGACATACAGGCCAAATGTAGTAATCTGTCAACAAGAGCATGTGAAGGAAGATTTTCCAGAACAGCCACGTTCTTACTGAGGTCTTTGTGGATTTAGCCATAGCCTTCTAGCATCTGAAGCTGTTCCACATCTTAGACAGCGCTTCATTATTAGAAGTACTTTCCACCTCGGAATCGTTGCGGCTTTTAGTAACTTTAGGATACAGAACCAATGGGAATACCGTTGGAGGATATGTTTAAAGCAAGATCAAACTCAATGAAACTATTTTAGAGATTTGTTAAGCACGGCCCTGCTTGACCAAGTTCCTGCATTTGCTGTTGGTAGGAGATTATTCTAGATTCACTATACAGACCAAATAGCCACTTTTCCATCCACGCCACTTGCTGCTGAAAGTTAGACAACGATTCCAAACAGTTATTGAATAAGGTAACTTACTGCTGAACTTCTTCACAGATCCCCCTGCCTCATCATAGGGTCTAATGGTAGCTATTGTATTCTGATGCACTGTTTTTAATTGGGTATCGTCCTTCGCCTTTCCTTTGAGATCCATTTGCCTGAACATATTCAGAGCAGATTCCTCGCGCATATCCCCCATCCCTGGCCTACCCTTAGATTCCATAGAACCAACGATTTGCCATCCTTGCTCGTTTCCACGTAAGCGATACGTTTCGCAGTCCTGGTTATGTTAGTCCTCATTCAGACTCATATCTTGTTATTACCCACGTATCCTGCAGCGAGAATCTCACTCTCGCTATTCCATATCAAGCTCAAAAATGGCAAGAGCTGTGTGCTCACGCTGACAACAGCAGTAGGCGGCTGATCTGGGCCGCTGGGATACACCACAGTAATGCTACTGTCATGCGCTGTGAATGCCAAAGCATTTCCGCTCGGTGAAAAGGCACAACCATGAACCCAGCCAGCGGAATTATTGAGATATTCGCCACACACCGTATTGAACGGTAATCGCTCACCCCATACACTGCTTTCAGGCCTAGCGTCGACACCCTTAATGAAACTAGAGAAAACTCTTGCATGGGAATCTGTCGATCCAGCTGCTAACAGGACAGAATTGGGATGCCACGCAACTGTGGTAATTGTACTCCTGATAGGCTTCTTCAGATGCTTCGAGACCCACCAATCATTTTCTTCTTCAAAATAGCAGATGGCAATGACCCGAGCCCCAGAACCCACTGCGAACTTGAGTTCTGATGGAGACCATCGAACAAAGGTAGCGGCCCGATTGATGCGGAGTAGTACCAACGTGGGCTTCCAGCCAGAAGGGGATGGTTCCCATACGTACGCATTACGGTCTATCAGGGTCCAATTAGCCAAAGAGATGATCTTCCAAAGAGCCAGCTTCTAGAGGTAGTTAAGATGTGAAGATACCTTGTGAGCATGTAACAATCCGCCCGGTCGATGGTGCGATATCAACGCTCGTGACTGTCTTATCATGCCCCTTCAGCTCATCTTGCAATGTGAAACTGCTACCTGAACGTTTATAAAGCTCAACATTGTTGTCTCGTGCTACAGCCAAGGTTTGCCTATCGGCGGAGAATGAGTGGTCCGCGATGGGGTGATGGAACAGATGATGAACCTCTGGGGAAGGCATTGCGCAACTGGAGAACAGCGATAGGAGTGGCTGGCTCTCTACTATCGCTTTTTGCCTCTGTGTTTGAGTTGAGTCTGACCTTTGGTGTGGGCCGTGGAGGGGTGGATGCGGCGGAAGGCGGGCAATCTTCCGCTTTGGTGCTTCCGTCGTCATATTTGTAAACACTTGAGCCGTACTATCTCGACCTGGATGTTTAAGACAGCTTGGGCTTTTGAATCATCTAGTTTCGGATCGATCTTCCTAGTCCACAACACAGTCATTCGACCATTGGTGCCAGCCAACCAGTCGAGCAGCTAACCACCAAACCGGTCGTCTGCTCTTCACGTACAACTCTTCAGAGCTGTGCACCTATACAGCTGAACCCAAGAGATTTTGAGGTTTAAGCTCCGGCCACCATGGCCTCACATGTCATCGTTCTTGACTCTTCCGCACGCCGTGCAACGGTAAAGACTACGCCCGGCAAGTATTTGAGCGACGTACTGCAAGAGGCCTGTGGCAAGTTAGGATTAGAAGCAAGTCGGCATGGTTTGAAGTGAGTAACTAAGTTATGCCAGGCTGAAGCAATGGATTGGGGCATACATTAGTAGGAAGCTTCGCTGACAAAATTATATGAATAGACACAATAACAGAACGCTGGATCTCTCCCAACCCATGAGACTCTCAAATCTCTCCTCTGGCGCGAAACTTGAATTGATTGTATTATCAAAGTCGCCGTCTGTCGTCTCAGTAGCTCTTCAGCTGCCAGAATCGGAGTCTGAAGGCATACCAAACAGCAGACTGATAGACAAGTTCCCAAGCACCACCACCTTATGGCTCGTACTACGGAAATTCGAATCTGGAGCAGCTGGAGGTGAGACAGCCTCCAGGAGATTCAATTTTACTGCCCGCGGCAAGCCTCAGACAGACAGTGGCGATACTGGCTCTGGAAGAATATATCATGAGGCTCCAGTAATACAAGTCATGGGGCGGGAACTGGCGTCATTTCAGGACTTTCAGAAGAGTCTCGGACAGCTCGGGCTTAATGCAGGCAGCGTTTTGCTACGCCTAAGCTTCAGCATAACACAAAATCCACTAGAGGTAGCTATGACGAAGACTGAAGAATACTTTGCTTCAATAGAAGCCCAACCTGGCGATGGCGCACATGGAGCTCATGCCAGCAGCCTGTCAACTGGTGGATCTGTGCCAGCAGTGGAGGAGGTGATACTTCCCGAAGGGGATGCAGACATGCCTTCTCCCGAACCAAAATCACCTCGGGTCGACGACGAAACAATGGAGCCGGTCCCTCAAAAACCCAGTACCCAAGAAGCTAATGCCGAACCACAACCAACCTCCATCACCCCCTCCTCACCCACGGACTCAACAATCACGGGGCCAAACCAAAGACCTATTTCAGTCCTCGCCCCTCCATCATCTAACACCCCCCATGCCTCCCGCCAAGCCTACAACGACGACGATTACGAGCCAACAATCGATCACGCCAAACAGCACCTCTCCCGCCTCAAAACTCACGGTCAAAACAAACGCCTACCCACCGACGCCGAAGTTGCAGAGAAAGAAAAAGCCGAAGCGCAAAAACGAGCTCAAGTCACAGAGGTGGAGATTAAGTTGCGGTTTCCAGACCAAACCCAGGTTCTTGCTACGTTTACGAACCTCGATACCGCGCTCACCTTGTACGACCATGCAAAGCACCTCATAATCGACGAACACGAACCCTTCCTCCTCAACTTCACCTCCGCAAAAGGCCCGATCACCATACCAAGGAACAGCACCGCAAAACTTATATCCGGTCTTGGTATGACGGGTAAAGTCCTTGTAAATTTTATTTGGGACGGTGGTCAAGTCCCAAGAGGAGGCAAGGTACTAAAGCCGGAATTTGCCGAGAAAGCTAGGGAGATCGAGGTGCGGGAGCCGCAGGGGGTAGAGGTGGATGCGAAACCAGCACAGGGCGGAAACGTATTGGGGAAGGAGGAGAGGGGAAAGGAGAGGAAGGGGGGAGTGCCCAAGTGGTTGAAGTTGCCGGGGAAGAAGTGATATGTCGAGGTTTTGTCGATTTATGATCGTGATGATATGTAGCATAGCACCGTGACAAGAGATGTCTTGTGCTTAGGATGAATTTGGGTTAGCGGACATGAGCGAGTTTTAGCGTGGTGTTCTGGAAATTTTCCAAGATAGCATAGCACCAGTTCAGCATTGCATACCACGTTTGAACCCTCTTTTCCGAAGCCCATGAATTTGCTTGCTACATCCGTTTCGTACCTAGCGCGCAAGTCCACTTCTCGAATCACCCGCAGTTACATCCTCAGTATTCTTCCTCCAAGCTTAATGCCCTGCCCTCCTCGACTCGGCAATCACCCCTTGCAACTCATCAACCTTTCGCTTTGCACGTCCGAACGTCCCTAGCTGTAGGTTTCACGCAAGTATTAGCCCACTTCGTCCCAACTCGTTGCCTCATCTTTACTGCCTCTGATCCGGCTGTTTGGAGGTCTGCGGAGCATGGGGTAAGAACGTACTCGCTTCTTTGCCAGCTTGCGCGCGCGCTTGTCTTTACTATTACGAAGAAGTTCGATGACGCGGCGTTCGTAAGGTGCGAGGCTGGTTTTGGGGATGCTTATTAGCTGTAGGGTTCTCTCTAGCGAAATTGGGGAACGATGAAATGGCTTTGGAGGAGTGAGGACGGAGATGGAAGGTCGTGGGATTTATCCTCGGAGTTAGGGAAGGAAGGTGAGAAGGTGTGCCTTTATGTAGAGGCGGAGATATTGGGGTAATTTTTCATGAACGTGAAGTTTTAGACAGACATCCAAGCTCCAGATGTGGCATTGGCTGTGGTTGTGCAAAGCGCAGTACAAGAACGTACCCAGAAACTTCCTTCACGATTTCCCGAACGAAAGCTGTACGCTTGCTCAAGTGGCCTTTGGTGCGTGAGATACGGGGCTTGGACTCGCGGGGAGTGGTTTTCTATTCCAGGTGACTGTCAATGCTGTTTCCTCTGAGGGAGGTAACTGCGAGCTGGAGTTCCAGTTGCACCATGGGTGAACTTACGTGGCCCTTGTTCAGCCCAATAGCGATACCGCTACGCTGTTTGACCGCCATCGTCGTGTCGTCGATGCTGGTGATGGCTTAGGTATGAGTTAAGGTTGTCAGATATTGAGGTTCGGGTGTGGGAAGTTACTAACGCGGTTATGGGATAGCGTATGTGTTAACCGAGTTTTTCGAGCCCTAAAGGAAACGAAATAGTCTCCCAACGATTCACGACTCACGAGCTTCGGTTCTTGAAACGCACTGTTTCTCTTTATTGGTATAGCTAAGCTTCCGATATATTACCATGCGCTGCATACAATACCCGTGAAAGCCGAGGAACTGTCTCAGACGTATCTCCGTGAGGGATGGATGGATGAGAGGTTGTGTCTAATCAATCTACAGATAACGGCTACACGTAACGATCTCTGGGCCTTTCATATCCATTGAATCTTCGAAACGTATGTACGGTAGGATACCTCAGCAATGTCTGGAGAAGCAGACAATCCACTTCACTTCGGTGAGCCTGTTATTTATATGAGTCAAGGAAACAGCAAATGAATCTCATCACAGTTAGGATTGGGCCAAAAGAGTGAGCGTGGAGCAGCGCAAATGACTGCCTTTTAAGGGCATCACATTTTCTGCAAAGCCAGAGGGCAGGATACAGTAATTGTCCCGCGGATGATAATCAACCCGAACAGACGCCACACGATGGACATTGCTGTCCTACGTCTAAAAACCATGTCCAAGCCAAGCAGTACCAAGGTCATGCTTTTCCTCTGTGACAGAGGCTATGTTGCGGCGGAAAGAGACCCGGAACGACCAGTGTGGCGGTATTCCACGATTTTTGTACGACCGCATAAACGAGTTGGATCACAAAGACTGGGCACAGACGCTCCAAATGTTCTGGACTGCCACAGGGAGTCGCATCATCTCAACCAAACAGCGTAAGATATTGAAAATTGGGGAAATTGGGGAAGGAAGTGCAGTTTCCCGAGATTGCTGAGCCTAGAAGAAGTAGAGCGAATATGAAACATGACATTGTTCTGCATTTCATACTTTCCAGATGCTTCAGATATAATGTTTATCTATGCATTGAGCGAGAAGAGGCACCTCAAAGAAGTGGATCATTGGGTACCAACCAGACACACCTGCTGAGCCTAATCACCAGGCGCGAGAGCGACGATGGTTTGAGCGGCAAGGTAAACATGAGTTCCAGGCTTTGACGACACCTTCCTTGCGATCTCTGCACGGCCTAGGCGATCACGGGCAGGCCAAAAAGCATGCCAGATGCTCCGCTGAGGCAAGCAATCTGGTGGAAGGTTTGGTACTTTTCCACATCACGATGCAGCTTGCACATTAATGCACAGTGACGATGTGGGCTTATCGAGGATTCCAAAGGGCCAACCCCCCTCCATCGCTAAGGGAACTGCATTGATTCGAGAGGTCGTCCATTGGAGGGGTTCGGGGGTAGAACCCTTTCAAGGCTTTAAGCTTGGCCCATCTTCCTTCCAGGCTTCCAGCCTAAGTTCCAGGTTCGAAGAAGCAACAGGCCGCCGCTGACCCTGCAGCAGCCTAAACTCAGCCCAAAATCAGCCAAGCACGATGACTCGGTGACCAGTGAAACAAACGGCAATTCGGCATCAATTATCATTGTGTCGACGTCTACACAGTAGGTACACACACAGTAGTGGCCTCATCTAAGGTAGATTCTAGAACTCAATGGGCGGGGAAAGCTTAAAAGCCGATGTCCCGCTAAACTTCAGTCCAGATTCCAGACTTTGTTCTAGGTACCTACCTTAACTACTCGTGCTACTTACTACTGTGTGTACCACAGGACTTGGCCCGGAACTTCCGACCTCCGACACCCCCGTGACCAACCCCCTCCAGTGGCCCCCCCCAGGCTGCCCCTCTGGTCCCCAGGCAGTATCTCAAACCTACCAAATACAATCACGTCCCATGTGTGATATGGATATGAATGGATCTCACGATGAAGATTTCCGGGGCTATGCTATGTCGTGCGCACGCCGTAGATCCGCTGTTGCTATTGCTATTCGATCAGAAACATATGTATCATAACTAATTGTTATTCAACAACTGATTCAAGTGCAATTGTTATTATTATTTTAGAATTAAAAATAAGATTCATCCCCCAATGAAGACTTTGACGTCCGAGTGTCTTGGTTCCCTCCATGCGAATCTAGACCGTTCTCCGACCGCGTCTTCTTTCTTGAGCACATTTCTTGCCCGCGTCACTGCTGCTACTACTGCTAAGATACTTAACTGTACATACTACTGTCACTACTGTCTCTACCTTCCACGCTACTCCTGTCTCTGTCGATCATCTCGAATGCTCCACATCAACCGCTCTTTGTGTTTGAAGACATTATCTTTTTGGGCTGTGACGAGCGTTTCCTTGGTGGAACGAACGTAGGTGCTATTCTACAGGTTTCCTTTGACTGGCCCTGCCTTTGGTAAGTGTCCTTTCAACGATCCTCTGCGGAGTCCAACGGAAAGCTGATATGACCAATGCCCCAGTGAATATTGTCGCCATACGTTATACCACTGTCCCTGCACAAGTATGATATCCGAACCAAAGCGTCAGAGCCTGTCAGTCGGTGCACAAGCTTGAAGAGGTCTACTGTTGACCCAGAACACACTTCTAAGCTTGGAAACGAATTCGGTACTATCTTGAACATGGCGAAGAACGAGGAGTGCAGCCGCCTGGCAACAATGTTGGAGCGGACGTCACTATGCGTCTCAGGGCCAACACCGGGTATCCCTTCCCACCATGGGGACGAGGGGTTTCGTGAGAATGTTCGGCAGCATTACTCGATTGCTGAGAACAACGCGGTGGAAAAGCTGGTCCATCTAAAGGAAGAATTGAGGAGGGCCACAACATACGATTTCTGGCGGTTGTTAATGGAGGGCATGACAAGCATAACAGGCGCCCAGTATGGCTTTGTCGCGAAACGAATACTGGTCGATGATCAGGACTCTGCGGTGGAGATGCCACCAATAGGAGAACCCGGTTCCTGTCTGCTTGGGGTGGCGTTTTACTACAATGACGGCGAAAAACTCCAGGGTCTTCATAGAGATTATAAATATCTGGCTTACGGCGCGCCCTGCCACCACATGAGACATGACAAGGTCTTTTTGATTCCGAACAATTTACCCAAATTCATCACGCACAATCCCAACAGTTTTCCATTTCCAACGGAGGCATACCTTGGGGTTCCGCTATTCGCGGAGGGTAAATGTTTCGCACATTTCGGCATGATGTGGACTACGCAAGCTCTAGGAAAATTGGACTTGGGTTGGGCATTCATAGAAATGTTGCTGCATTCGTTAGAAGACACTATCAATGAACGTCTGGTCGAAGGCGAGAGCTTTCGTAAGCCAATGGAAGAGGATAAGCCGGACAAAGTGATTCCTCATGAGGCGGTTACCGCGGCACAATCATTGAAGCCGTACGCTCGAAGCTTATCACATGAATTGCGGACGCCAATGCAAGGCGTTGTGGGAATGTTAGACGTCATGCACGCTACAGTTCAGGAATCTTTGGAAGGCCAGTCTGACGCTGTGGTGCGAAAAGTCCTCAAGACGTTGCGTGACAACATTGAAGTGGTTCAAGGTAAGGATGATGGAGTGCTCAGAGGTTATTGCGAGTACTGACTGTGCTACCAGACAGCTCGAGAAGAGCAGTAGAAGCTGCAGACAATGTTGTACATGCATATGATTTAAACATGCAAGTTCCTGATACGCCTATACCTCCTAACGATGATGAGAGCATGGATGCCCATCTTTCACAATCAACGGCAGAGAAGCGGCCAGGCATAGTCATTGAAGGAAACAGTATATTTTTCAAGCGAAGCAAGCGACGAAGGCATGCGTCCGCTAAATGTAATGCTGAGCCAGCCGCCAAACACCGGATCTTGCCATCTAAGAAATCTCCGCATCGTAATATCTCACCACGTACAGCATCCTTAAGATCCGCTGTCGAAGAGACTGATGATATCCTTGGCGGCTCAAGCAAAACGAGCGAAGTCAATCCGCCTGGCATGCTATATCCCGAATCGACGTCTGAAAACGAGTCCGTTCCTACCCCAGGTCTTCGACATACTAGAATCCGCGAGCTGTTGCACCTAATTGTTAATGAGTCACTGAGAGTAGGAGGCAGGCCTGATTCGGCAGTTGCTGAAGATACCGAGAATGGTGAAATCATTGAAGTTAGGTCGAAAACCGCAGGAGGTGACGCACGTAGCAAGATTATTGAGTGGTCCGTCAACCCTCAAGTACCAGAGACGATATTTGGTAAGCTTTTCCCACAAAATCTCCCGGCTCAGATACTGACAAGGGACAGTGGATGAGAGAGATCTTGCAAAACTGGTCTCCTGCGTCTTTCTGAATGCAATCAAGTTCACAGAACATGGCAAGGTCTCACTAAAGGCGGGCCTCAGCCTGAAATCGCGCTACATTGTAATCAGCGTTCTTGACACTGGCCCCGGTATACCACAAGCTTTTCAACCCTACCTATTCAAGCCTTTCTCTCGCGAAGACGACTCTCTCACTCGGCAAAAAGAAGGCCTTGGCCTGGGACTTCTGGTCGCCAAAGGTCTTGCTCGTAGGATTGGAGGGGACTTGGTCTGCGTCAGATCCGATGTTACTGGGCCAAATCGCGGATCCGAATTCGAGCTTCGAGTGCCCATATCCTCAACAGATGTAAACAGCGGATCGAATACCCCAGCTCGCACACCCTCACGATCTCGGGGCTCCATGGAAGAGGACTTGCCTACACCTTATCGTTTCAGCCGCTACAGATCTTCGGTGGAGCAAAAGCGGCCTCCCCGCCAAAGAAAGACGGCCTCTGTGAGCAAAACTCCCGAGCCAACGTCAATAGCCAAAGCCACATCGCCCCTCCTGCCATCCTCCCTTTCCCGCCGAAACAGTCTCTCCCAGCGCACGAGTCCCCCGCATCGCCGGCCCTCGACCAAAAAGGTCCCCATGCATGACCGCAATCTCGCGAAAAAATACCCGCTCACCTTCCTCGTTGCCGAAGACAACAAAATCAACCGCAAGCTCCTGGTCAACATGCTCTCCAAACTCGGTTACACCACCGTCCACGAAGCCCACAACGGCGCCGAAGCAGTCCACCAGATGAGCATCGACCGGGCCGCAAGAAATGAAAGACCCATCGACGTCATCCTCATGGATCTCTGGATGCCGACAATGGACGGCTACCAAGCCACAGAGAAGATCCTAGCCATGGAAAAGGAGAAGCGGGAGAAGAAGATGGAGGGCGAGGATGACGACGATCGCGCGAGGAGAAAGCCGGGCGTTACGGTGTTGGCTGTGAGTGCGGATGTAACGGATAGCGCGCTGGGGCGAGCGAGCGAGGTCGGCATGGATGGGTATATGACGAAGCCGTATACGCTGTTGGATCTGCAGAGGTTGATTGTAGAGTATTGTGCTGAGGATTCGGGGGTGAAGTGAAGGGCATCAGGAGCGAAGTGTGTTGTGATATGAAAAGAGCATGGAAAGCGGCGCGTGGACGAGGTCGGGCTGTGGTGTGTTGACTCGCGAGAGGGAGGGTTGATGAAGTGCGAAGGGGTACTGAGAAGTTCGAGAAGGTGCAGAGGCAACTGCCCGCCAGCTATCAACCCCACCCCCACCACCTCTCAAATCCTCACCCACCCCTTCAAAATCCCAACCACTTCCCCTCCTCACTAAACCATCACGACCCAAGCACCGGACCCCCAACCAAACAAACAACCAAGAACCTCGCGGCGTCCTGAGGCAGCTGGATTTTATATGGGCAAGGATGGGGCAAGGATGCAGATATAGAACGCCACATTGGAAAACCAAAATCATCAAATACCAGAACGCAGTCAATGCATTTTAACGTACATCTATCCATATAGCCCGCTTGCGACATCTCCCTGCTCCCGTTTTTTTCACTTCCGCTGTTCTGCGTATTATTCCCCATATCTGTACGCGGTCAACCGGGAAGGAAAAAAGGAGAGAGGGGGAGGATTTCGTGTGGTGTTGGAACAAAAACAAAAAGGGTGGAATGTAGAATGTGGGTGTGAGAAGTTGGGGGGGGGGGCATAGAGATGAAGGGCGAGAGAGAGAGGGCTCAGTGGTGCTGTCGAAATGGGGGGGTGGTGAGATCGAATATTGGGGGGGGGTTTGGGTTTGGGTTTGGGGGAGAAGAAATGCCAAAGGGGAGGAAGGGATGAAGAAGGGAAGGGGGTTTTTAGGAAGATGGGGATGAGGATACGAGAACACGGAAATAGCATCGATAAACCCACGTTTTTGGGCATCAGGATATATATATTTTTTTCAAGTAGCACGAATCTACCTACAGAGGGTATCTAGCTTCCCCGCCTCGAAAAGAAAGTCAGACGTCAGATCAGGGGTGAGGTGGGTGAGGTGTGTGTTGCGAATACGCAAGAGGCGGTTTCATTATGGTACTGTATGTATCCTACCTGCGAGATAAGATGCCAAGGTCGCCGGTTGTCGACATACATAGCTCAATAGTTCTACCATGCAATCCCCCCCCCTCCGCGTTATGCAGCAGAGCCCAGCCCCCTTGAGCGCCAATTAAAATCACCTCACGATGTTCTCTGCTAAACCACATCCTTCCTTCACCCCGCAAGCCCCTTCACCCAAATCACTACTCCCACCCCCCACCTTCTTGCACGATCGAATCCTGCGCATTCGGCACGCCAATCAGCGCGACCCCCTTCGGCACCGCGGCGCCCTGGATATTAAAACACCCAAACGCCGTCACCTTGGCCATCAGCGGACAACTCCGGAACAAGCCCGCCGCAACCGCCGTGTCGAACCGCGTCAGGAAACTGATGTTGATGTCTCGGAGGTTCGGGTACAGCATCTTGCCATCGAAGACGGTGGCAAGGGTGGCGTAGGTGATGTGGCGGCAGGAGGAGATGTCGAGGCGCTCGAGGCGGGGCCCGGAGTGCGTCATGAGGGCCGCGAAGCCCGCGGAGGCGAGGCCGGTGGGGTCGTCCGGGCCGTCAGGTTTGGTGTAGTCGATTGAGCGGTTGCTAGAAAGGTCGATGGAGGTGAGAGGGGGGTTGGGCCAGGCGGTGAAGAGGGAGGTGAAGCCGGCGTCAGTGCAGTAGTCGTTTTCGGTGAAGCGGAGTTTTTCGAGGCGGGTGCAGGAGGAGTGGATTTGGGAGAGCACGGTGTCATCGGCGTCGGAGAAGTTCTCGAGGGAGAGGGTGCGGAGGTTTGAGGCGATGGAGGCGATGAGGGACGCGAGGGCTGGGGCGGAGGTTGGTGATGGGAAGCGGAGGGATAGGTGTTGCAGGGATTTGAGTTCACAGAGGGCGCGGAGGGCTGAGTCGCCGAGACGAAAGCATTTTTTTAACTTGAGGCGTTTGAGATTGGGGCAGAAGCGGATGAGGTGCATGAGGGTGTCGTCGTCCATGGAGTAGTCTAGCCATGCTAGCTTAAGAGATTCAAGTCGGTCTCCGGTTTTCTCGAAGAGCGCGCCCCATTTCTCGTCAGACACGAGGTTGGCTGCTTCGAGTTGGACGTTTCTGAGTGGAACATCGCGCTCCAGGATGTAGTCGATGACCTCGTCTTTGAATTGGCCGGCATTTCGGAGGTTAAGGTTTTCGATGTTATGAACGACAGAGAAGATCCTGATATAGTCTTCGACCTCGAGTTTTCCGCAGTCGTAGAGATCGAGCGTGTCGAGGTCGGGACGGAGGAACAGATCGAGCGTCCTGGGCGTAATTACACGCTTTCTCGATAAAATCTTGCTCAATTGATGAAGTAAAGACTGCGGTAAATCGCCGAATTCATCCACCTCGTGGATATTGTTGGCAACCTTCTCGATGCAGAGATCCTGTAAGGTTTTGGAGCCGGTCTGCACAATACCATCCAGCAGCTTACTTTGTGTTTCGCGGCGTTTCTCTTTGCTTCCAGCCTGCTTTTTTGGCTTCTGGTCTTTCTTCTTCTGGGCTTCCTGCTCTTTTGAACATTTCGTACATAGAAGACCACCGTCCGGACCAGTCTTGCTGTAAGCGGTGACGGTGAAACGCTTGTCGCAAAGCTCACAATTCTCTAGTTGACCAGGCAGCGGCTGGCTCTTCGTGTACATGCCCCATGCAATATCGTCGTCGTTGTCGTCTGATTCGCACTGCTTATTCCTCTTCCGCCGCTTAAAGTTTTTACTGTCTTTGATCTTGGCCAAGGCTCTTTCCTCTTGACGTTTTCTCTTCTTCTTCTGAGCTGCAGTCTCCACCCGCTCCTCATCTTCCTCCTCGGCCTCGACTGTTTGTCCATTTGCGGCCGCTTCTTGTTCAGCAGCCTGCTGAGCGGTCCTTCGACGTTGCTCATGAGTGGCGGCGATCTGGGCAGCAGAGATGTTGTTTGACTATAATAGTTTTAGCTTGACCCTTTGACAAAGAGCAAATAAATAATGGGTCGGCTTACTGCTAAGAAGTCTGTCAACGCTGATTGTCTGGTGCGGCGATTCTCACTTGTCAGCAACCGACCTGATAGAAAACGTATAAATTTGACTTACGGGCCCCTGATGCCGTTTGTTGCAGCTCGTCTTCCAGACCTAGATTGAATTAGCCAGAGCGTACATTTAATCGAGCCGCAGGGACAACACCTACATCGTGCTTGAAGTGTAGATTCCTTGAGCTTACAGAGCTGCGAGCGTGTGTTCTTGTAGTTGCCTACCTCCAGATAACTACACAGTGAGGTGCATCAAAGTTTCCAAGTAACTGAAGCCTGCTGCAAGTGGCGTCGAGATCTGATGCGAGCACTTTATGTAGAATCCGAGATCGCGACTTGGATTTTTCGCGATCTACGCGTCTCCCTAAGTGGCAAAATCACTTTCATCCCTTTGCGGAATCAGTTCACAGTCAACTTTCACTTCTACAGTCCTTGCGCTCAATAGAAAGATTGACATTTACACTTCGGGTCCTGGCGGCATCTGTCAGCCTTTCTACTCCATTACTCTTAACATCAAAGGCTCTCTGGCATCTTAGGAAGGCTTGGCGGTTGATCACAACGTTCGGTCTATGTACTTTACAAGACGACCGCACATTAACTATTAGTTTCTTTTACAGGCCAAAGTCTACCTCTGTAATTATTGGTATTCACCACTAGCCATCATGGGCAGACCGAAGGGTTCAACTGCGAAAGCTACTGCATCCAAACCGAAGACTTGCGGCACTAGTATATCAAAATTTGCTTCACTCACACACCTTTTACTAACAGCAATGATAGGAAATATCCAAGGATCCTCACCTATGCGTAAACCGGCAGATATGTGCAAGGCAGCAAAATCAACACGTTCAGGCCTACCACATTCAGCACGTAGATCTACAATGTCTAAGAAACAGATTGCAGATAGCGACGACATAAATATGGGCTCGGACGCAGATGATCTGCTTAGTGAACCGCTTGTGAGGGATACTTTCGATGATGGGCTTGAAAGTTCGAATGTCTCAGAGGACGGGGGGTGGGACAATGGGCTAGCTGGGAAGAGACGACCAACGCAGCGACAAGAGACGAAAACCCTTTTGAAGGAGGTGGCCATTCCGACTTCGAGAGTGAGTGCATCTGGAGGTCGTCTTGGACGCGTATTACCTTCACAGAGCCCTTCATCGATCGGTTCGGTTCTATCGACCAGCCGCGACCGATCAACCGAATACGACACACCAGCCACGAGTGCCGCTGTCACACCTGCAGAGTCGCTTGGCAAAGGTTCGTTGTCGAAACCTCTTGAAAACCATGTTAGACGAACGCTCCCAAATACAAGAGCCATGACCAGCACGAAAGGCAAACGTAAGCGGGAGGATGTAGTTGAGCTTGTGGAGGCTGATGCCCTACTCGCTCAGGCGTTGCAAGAAGAGGAGTATGGAGAGGAGGTGCCACAGCGTGGAAGGCCTAGGAACACACCAAGGAGCTTGGTCGACGACTCTGACGAAGACTCTATACTCTCTGATGTACCTCAGGAAGATCCGGATGAGGTCCACATGCCCGAGACAAAGAGAGCTAGGAGGAACAGTCGTCCATCTTTGCCGACTCGGGCAGCTCGAGAGAGTGCTAAGCAGTCTATTACAGCCAAGGCGTCACGAGAAGTCATGGATACCGACGACTCTGATGATATATCTTTTACCTACTCAGATGCTGATTTTGATAGCTTAGAAGAGATTGATGATGATGAAGACATCCTTTTGCCTGCCCCATTAAACACAGCAGCAGCGACTACAGCTCCAACGAATATTCCGACGAATCAATCATCGGTGCCAAGGAGAGCCCGCCGCCAGGATCCACAACGTGTTAGCAACTGGCGACAGCGTATGCGAAGGGGAATGGACTCACGGGTAGCTCTATCCCTGGCTGTTTAGTCAGAGACTGACATAGACTGACATGCAACAGTCTGCACGAGAACGGGCAAAACTAGAAAAAGCGCATCCGGAGATCCTGACTATGTGGGCTGACCTTAAAGAAGTCCCTGTCATTGTTCCCACCCAATCCGAACAACCGGAAACCATCACCCGTAAGCTTAAATCGTTTCAGCTCGAGGGTTTAGATTGGATGATGAAGCAAGAAAACTCCAAGTGGAAAGGAGGCTTGCTAGGTGATGAGATGGGGATGGGCAAGACTATCCAAGCAGTATCTCTCATCATGTCCGACTACCCTGCCAAGGAGCCAACGCTGGTAGTAGTGCCTCCAGTAGCACTTATGCAATGGCAGAATGAGATCAAGGAGTATACAAATGGTAAACTAAAGGTGCTCGTCTACCATAACACCAATCCCAAGATCAAACAGATGACCATGAAAGGCCTAAGGTCTCACGATGTGATCATGATCTCCTATGCTGGACTCGAGTCCATCTATCGCAAGGAATCGAAGGGCTGGAAACGTGATGATGGCCTTGTCAAAGAAAACAGCAAGATCCACGCCATCAAATATCACCGATTGATATTGGATGAAGCTCACAGCATCAAAAGTCGAACCACAGGTGTTGCCAAAGCTTGTTTTGCGCTCAAAGCAGATTACAAATGGTGTTTGTCTGGTACACCGGTGCAAAACCGCATTGGAGAGTTCTTCTCACTCCTCCGCTTTTTGCAGATTAAACCCTTCGCTTGCTACTTCTGCAAGAGCTGCAGTTGCGCAGAACTTCATTGGTCGCAGGATGAGAAGAAAATGTGCACCACTTGTAGCCACAGTGGCTTCAGCCATGTCTCAATCTTCAACCAGGAACTTCTGAATCCAATTACCCAAGGCGACGATCCTGAGCTCCGCCGTGAAGGACTCAACAAACTTCGTCTCATCACTGACCGAATCATGTTGCGGCGTATGAAGCGGGACAATACAGCTTCAATGGAACTTCCACCAAAGGAGGTTATTATCCACAAAGAATTCTTTGGTGAGATCGAACGAGACTTTTCTTCCAGCATTATGTCCAATACCACCCGGCAGTTTGACACCTATGTAAGCCGAGGTGTCATGCTCAACAACTATGCCAACATCTTCGGTCTTATCATGCAAATGCGTCAAGTCGCCAACCACCCCGATTTGATTCTCAAGAAACACGCCGATGGTGGACAGAATGTCCTGGTTTGTAGCATATGCGACGAGACCGCCGAAGAGCCCATCCGCTCGCGCTGCCATCACGAATTTTGTCGTAAATGCGCCAAAGACTACGTTCGATCTTTCGAGGATGCAGCACCCGATTGTCCACGCTGCCACATTCCCCTAGCCATCGACTTTGACCAGCCCGACATCGAGCAAGACGAAGACCATGTAAAGAAGAACTCTATCATCAACCGTATCAAAATGGAGGACTGGACCTCCTCCACCAAAATCGAAATGCTTGTCTATGACCTCTACAAGCTCCGCTCCCAGAAACAAACCCACAAATCCATCGTCTTCTCCCAATTCACCTCGATGCTGCAGCTCGTGGAATGGCGTCTCCGTCGCGCGGGCTTCAACACCGTCATGCTCGACGGTAGCATGAGCCCGGCCCAGCGCCAGAAATCAATTGAATATTTCATGACAAACACCGACGTCGAGGTCTTCCTCGTCTCGCTAAAAGCAGGAGGTGTGGCTCTCAATCTAACAGAAGCCTCTCGAGTCTTCATCATCGACCCGTAAGTCGCCACCTAACAACCCCGTCCCCAGTAACACCCGTCCCCCCATCTCCCCCAACTTATTCATAACTAACCCACCCCACACCAGATGGTGGAACCCAGCCGCCGAATGGCAATCCGCCGACCGCTGCCACCGCATCGGCCAAAAACGGCCCTGCGTCATCACGCGCCTGTGCATCGAAGACAGCGTCGAGAGCCGCATGGTGATGCTGCAGGAAAAGAAGGCGAATATGATTAACGGCACGATTAACAACGATCAAGTTGCGATGGAGAAGTTGACGCCTGAAGATATGCAGTTTTTGTTTCGGGGCAGTTAGTGTGTGGGTTTGGGGGGATTGCGGAGGCAGCGGTGGGTATATGCTTTCCTAGCGCTGAAGAGGGTCTGTGGTATGGTAGAGGCGGGGCGGGGCGGGGCGGGGCCTCGTGCCTTGCTCCTGCGCTATGGCTTTTTTTTACGATATATTGGCACAGCATTTTAGCAAATATCACACGATGATCTTCCGGGGGAAAGCTCTCTGACCAACATCGGTACCGGCACTGGTCACTTTCCGACGAGCGCCATGGAACACGAAGCCGCGAGCGAGTAAGAGGAACGAGATCTGTACCTTAAGGGGGTTGTATGTAGCTTCGGAGGAAAGAGAACACAGCATAGCATAGCATAGCATAGCTTCGAAATGACACGGCATATTTTAGCACAATTGAGGCTTTGCCACGTAAGTCTTTCAAACAATTGAGGACATGGGGTGATTTGTGATAACTCGGATATGATGGACTATATCCCACATCTCCCATCAAGATATAAATAAACATGTACATTTTGGAGAAAAACCCTAACACCCAAATCCCCGTTCTTATACATCCCAAATCCTACTCCAAAGAAGCAGTTGTCAAAACTAAAACACAGCAATAGCGGGAAAGACGGAGACGAAAACAAGAACAAGTATGCCTCTACAATGATATGCACATCTTCACTCCAGATGGGTATACCCACGCCTTGTCGGCGTAGCCTCCAGCACCCCCTTCTCCCCCGCACTCGGCCACTTGCCTTCCCAAATCGTCTCCTCCGCCTCTGCCGGAACGGGACTAAACGCATCCACCTCCTCGAAATCCTCGTCCTCCTCCTCGATAATCTCTCCGCTCCTCCTTCCCGCCGCGCTCACGCTCCTGCTAGCGCCTACGCTGCTGTCCCTTCTGACGGAGCTACTACCGCTGATGCTGGGATGCGGGGAATGGGGCGTGCCGATCGTGAGCATGGGGCCGCGGAAGGGTGTTTTCTTGCGCTTGGCGAAGACGAAGCCGGGGGTGAAGGATTCGTCGTACATGGCTGGGTTTGGTGGAGCGCCGCGAACGAGACGGATGTTGGAGGGGAAAGCGGGGAGGGTTGGGGTGGCGGGGAGGACTTTGACGGAAGAGTGTGGGGAGGCGCGGTGGTGGATGACAGTGGCTTTGGTACCCATGGCAGAGGAATTAATGGAGTTCGTGGTGGAGGATGTCGAGGAGGCTTTTGAGTGGGTATTTACGTGGTGGATGCTGCGGATGGAGGAGACGGAACTGGAAGTTGATTTGCGACCGCGAAGGCCGGCGGAGCGGCGGTAGGAGGAATGAGGAGTAATCGGGGCAGGGGAAAGGGAGGAGCGGTGTTGAGGGGTTGCGATACGGGGGCGAGGGGTGTGGGTTGTGTGACTGGCTTGGGTTGGGGTGGGTGTTGAGTTGGACTGGCGGTGGTGGTCGAGTTTTGGGGTTGAACGGCGCGCTTCGGTTGGACTTCTTCGTTCTTGGGGGGTTTTAAGGGTTGAGGATTCGCTTTTTTGTGACGGCGATTTGGCCCTCTTTGCCGAGTCGATGAACCAATGCTTGATAGATGCAAGTTGATTAATGAAAGCGTGCTGATGCCGTCGTCTAGCCCGCTCTTTGAAGTTGCCATTCGGAGGCGTTAAGAGATCTGGATTCGGATACACCAATTGAAGCGTACTACCCCGTGATCTCCTCCTTTCTTTAGGAGGTAGAGGCGGCCGATGCCGAGAAGAATTCACGGATCGAACGGGGTCCTTTTCTATAGGCGGGGGTGGAGTAGGTGATCCAGGTGAACGAAGAGCAGTGCCTTCTGGCAGTCGAGGAAGTTCGGGTAGAACAAGCTGAGGAGTCGATATGCTACGCCTCTCGCGCCTTCCTCTACTTCTCGATGCCTCAGCAGCGTTTGGCGGGACTCCTTCCTCATCTACCTCTTTCAAGGGCGCCGCAATTCGCTCGAGGCGACTGCTGGTAGCGCTGATCCTACGCATGCTTTTAGTCTCAACTTCTCTCTCCTTTCGTTTTCGTTCTCTTCTTTTCTCTTTTCGTTCCTCTTTTTCGATTAGGAGAGCCCACCACCCAGCTAAAGCGTCACAACGTTGACCAAGTACATTCTCAATCACTTTATCTATGTCAACTCCGGCGCTTCGCATCCGGTCTAGCGTTTCTTTTTCCACACTTGTGGTAAACGGTAGAGGTTGAGTCAGCTTTAGGATAGCTTGCTGTTGAGGCGCATGTTCCGCTAAGAATGGACTGGTCAGGATGTCTGCTATTGAAGGGCGATGAAGCGGCCGCTTTGACAGGAGTTTTGTAATGAGATCTTTCGCATCTGCTTGCATGTTGTCCGGGTATCTGGGCTCACTCGAAAGAATCTTATGTTTCGTTGCCATATCATCGTCGTCATCGAAAGGAAGCTCCCCAGTCAACAACGCATATAATATGATGCCGAGACTCCAAACATCGATCTTCTCTCCCGCATACTTTTCGCCTTTGAGCATCTCTGGTGCGCTGTAACATATGGTCCCGCAGAACGTCTGTAGATAGCTGGCTTTGCCCTCATACTCGCGAGTAAAGCCAAAATCGCAGAGTTTAACATTTTCCGATTTGTCCAACAGTATATTCTCTAACTTCAAGTCTCTGTGGACACAGGACATGCCATGCACATAAGCTACAGCTCCGACAAGCTGAGTAAAGACCCTCTGCGACTTTTCATAGGGAATCGCCCCATTGCGGAGGAGATAATTATATAGTTCATCACCTAAAGTAATTCAGCAGAGGTCCAACATCCTGAACTAGTTTCTAAGTACCGGGACAGTATTCGAGAACGAGCCAAACAAGGTTTTCTGTCACAATGACCTCGTATAACCGCGCAATATGTGGGTGCAGAAATTGTCTGTGGTGATGGATCTCTCGAGCGAGGTTGGAGTCGTCCTTCTTTGCGGATTTGAGCACCACCTGGATAACGTTATTCTTTGCCTTTTTGAGATAGCATCCGAGACACTGTTCTACCCTGGAGCCATTGATGAGCTTATGCGACGCAAGATAAACTTTGCCAAACGATCCCTTGCCTATGAGGCGGCCCAATGTATAATTCCCAACGGATCGTAGTTCTTTCGAGGAGAATTCTCTGTTGATGTGTTATCATCAAGCTCAGTCATCTTCGGAAGCAAGCCTTACTCTAATAGGTCATGGTAGGAATTGGCAAGCTGGAGTGAATCCCCACGGGTCAGCAGACATTTCACAAGAGAGTCTTGATTCGACCACGCGCGCAGGATTTCTGCGAAAAACAAGCGGGAGGAAAGACACTGACTTTGGCTTTCTGTGCTTGCAGCTCAGCCTTGGTTTTAACAGCCGGCATATGTCGCAGAGTTTTCCGAGTGGGAAGCTATCCGCACTTGGTCCGTTGTGGAGGGCGGGGGAGAAGAGCGGAGTTTAGATTGGTCGGGATATATGACACGCTGCAGGACGGTGAGGACATCGATGGCATTGGGGTTGATAACAGAAATAGATGGAATTCAGAATTGAAGGATTTGGATTTTGAGGTTGCATTGCAGCCACACAGGCAAGTGGGATCAGCATTTTGTCGCTGCGAAATTTCCCGGAGCCGCCGTTTGGATTTTCTCGGCAGCGGGAGGCAGATGGATGCATTCAACTAATCCAATCGAGCGTTGAACCAACACAAGACCCTACAACTAGAATGATGGTAGTCTTGGTAGATATTGTGAGTTCAGTTGGATAAAAATCCGAGAGGAATCTCCCACTGGCTTCTCTCACTACGCCAAATCCTCTTCCTCTTCCTCTTCCTCTTCCTCACTTCTGCGAAATATCTCATTCATACCTCGTATAATCTGTGGGTAACCAGGCCTACATATTTAGGGAGTGTCTATTGTAGCGTTAGCTTCGCACTCGAGTCAATAAAAGAACTACTACCTCCAACCTCTAGTTCTCCAATATACGAAACCGAAGCCAGCCGTCTGCGAACATGCTCGCTATAGCTTATTCCTTCCTTCACCACCCTCCGTTCTATTCATATTTCGCTCAGCCCCCAACACGAGCGCGACATGTTGTGATAATGCCACAATATCCCCACTCTCATCCATAACAACAATATCAAGATCCATTCTCCCATTCTTTATCACCTTGGACCGCACCCTCACAAACAACCACTCCGCACCTTCTGGAGGCAGAGCCTTCTTGATTTCGAGATTAAGTAAGATGGTCGGATACCAGAAGCGGGCCCATTTGCTACGATCGAGCTGGTTTCCGGGAGCTGGATTTGGTCCTGTAGTAGAGGATGGAGCACTCTTTGGGGCGGCTTCGTGTTCCATTGCTCGCTCTAGTTCTTCGGGGCTGTACCTCTCCACTATTTGTGGGAAGGAATCCACGACATACCCTAGGGACTCATTCGTGAAGCGCTCCCCTTCCTTCTCGAAACACATCCATTCGTCCACGAGCGCTTGCGCGACCGGTCTCCGAGGGAGGTAGATTTTGGCATGCTGAGAAGATTTGCGGAAAGAGGCGAAAGGTTTTGGGTGCAGGAGGACCCAGTTCGGATCAGTGTTTGCTCGCAGGGCTGCGGTCGAGAGAAGGGGGAATGGCGAGGGTGAGACTGTGTTCGGTATTGGAAGAGAAATGCCGGATTCCGTATGCAGATTTGATTGGGTGAGATAACCAACGACGCATGGGGGGCTATCTGGAGGTCCTGAGAAGAGGGAGACATGAACTGTGGAAGTGCGGCGGCCAAGTTTGGAGTGCTGCACTGTGATAGTTGCCGGACCGATGGAGGTGCGCCGGAGGAAGGTCAGGTAGAGGGTTATCGTGTGAGGTTGGTTCTGGGAGGAAAGCGTTGTGCTGAAGTGCAGGCTAGCTGTCGAAAGGATGCAAGAGACCACGAAGCCGCCATGAGGAACTGGAAAGATACGTGAGCAGGGCAAGATGAGGAGTTGGATTGATAACAAAGCGTCTTACCCCTGCCGATGGTCCACCCTTCAGGAAAGACCGCAGTGTAGCTATTCGCATCTATGGCTTTGACGGAGGAGGCTCGAGCCAAGGTACTCAGTGCCATTGCCATTGCCATTGCAGGGCGCCAAGAACAGTCGCCAGCCGTTGTCCTTGCTGAACAGCAAAGACAGGACAAGTAGCTGGACCTGTTTTGACATGTAGTAAGTCCTCCGCCATGATTTCTATTTATTAACGCTTGAACATAGAACTTCCATCACTAAACGCCGAACCTCGGCACTGCCTAGCGTCAGAATCCTAGGCCCCCTGGCTTAGTCATGACAACACTCATTCGTCCACATCTTGTCAAAATCGTTATTACACACGGACATATACTCTCTAAGGTACTGTTGACTCAAGCTCGAGGGATATGCAAGGCACTGAGTACTTCGTCTAAGACACGTTTTGATTTGCTCCATAGACCATAGTATCGCTACTTTTATAAGCCTTCTTTTTCTACTAGCGGCCATCTATATCTAATGCATATCAAAAATCTACTCTTTTTTCGCCCGTACCTCCAGTGGTTTAGGTAGGTAAAGCATTCTTTCAAAGAATTTTAAGATTTCGTCGATGAATCTGGTCACCCAATTAGCGCTGTGTACTTGTTTGCGTAGATTTAGGGTCGACTTACATGACTGGTACACTAACCAGCAGCACTGCTCTCCACTCATTCCAGTTTAGTGGCACAATAGAGAATAGAGACTGCAGAACCGGGGTGTAGAGTAGCGCAAAGTGGAGCGCCATGGACAAGCTGATGGCGTACACGAGAATCATGTTATCCCAGAGAGGTAGTGTTAAGAGAGATTCGCTTGAAGACAACGCGTTCATGGCGTTGAGCATTTCAATGACGACCAGGCTATATAACGTAGTTAGCGGAGACGCGCAACATATGGGAGCTGAATTTTACATTGATAATGAGACAGTCGAAGCGGATTTAGCACTATCATTCGTGAACATTTGGCAACCAATCTCGGGGAATTGAGAGGAGCACTGGTGGAAGTGAGACTGTGTGATTGTCATTAGTAAGCTCTAAAAATTCTCTTCCCAACCAACATACCAACTGCCAGAACGAAATCTGAGGACCTTCTGGGTTGTACATGAACCACCAGGCATATCCGAATACTGTTGCTGCGCCAACGTATACACCAACGACCATGTATCTGAAGAAAAGCCACCCTCCTACGAGAGCTTCTTCGCGCTTCCTTGGTGGCCTGCGCATAACATCGTGATCCGGGGGGTTGAACGATAGAGCAGTGGCTGGAAGACCATCCGTGACAAGGTTCACCCACAGTAGCTGCACTGGGATCAGTGCTTCCGGCATACCTGCAGCAGCGGTCAAGAAGATGGAAACCACTTCTCCGATATTCGACGAGATCAGGTACCGGATAAACTGCTGGGTGTTATTGTAAATAGATCTACCTTCTTCGATTGCGCTCTCGATTGTTGCGAAGTTATTATCTGTAAGAACCATGTCGGATGCCAGCTTAGCCACATCTGTACCTGATCCCATAGCAACTCCAATGTCAGATTTCTTGAGTGCTGGGGCATCGTTGACGCCATCACCAGTCATCGCAACAACTTCACCATTCGCTTGAAGTAGATCAACAAGCTGCGATTTGTGTGTGGGCTCCACTCTCGAGAACAGGGACGCTGTTTTGGCTGCTCGTAGCTTCTCACTATCGCTCAAGGCGTCGAATTGTCTTCCAGTGAAGCTCTTTCCCTCAAGATTTTCATGCTGGCCAAAGACACCGATCTGGCGACAGATCGCCTCGGCGGTACTCTGGTTATCGCCAGTTATCACCACAACCCGGATTCCTGCTTCTCTACATGTTCGAATCGAAGCTGGGACCTCTGGTCGCGGAGGATCTAACATGCCCACAAGTCCAATCAGGGTCATACCCTGCTCTATTTGAGTGTATTCTTCCGTCGTTTTAGCCGACTTTAACAGAGGATTCGATGATACGTGATCAATACTCGCAAGTGCGATAACACGCAATCCACGGTTGCCGTACTCTACAACCTCCTCCGAAAGGAGCTTTGCGAGTTTCTTATCTAATGGAACTCTGGTGGCATTGGTACCTAGAAGGGTATGGGAGCATCGTTCCAAGAGCGATTCCGGAGCCCCTTTGACGAGAAGACGCTGTTGGTTGCCTTGGCCAACCAGTACAGACATACTCTTCCGGTCTCTCGAGAACTCGTATGTAGCGAGAAGGGGGTTCTTGTCCTCAAAGTATTTGCTAGCGTAGTGTAGCGTATCTTGAAATGGTAGTCGACTTCTATGCTGGTTCAACGCTGGTACTGGAGTACCAATCTTCTCTACGAGGGCGCGCAGGGCTGCCTCAGTAGGCTCGCCCACGTTGTGGAATGTACCATGTTTTGCATCAAACGATAGATGAGCTTCATTACATAACGCGGCGACTTCCGTCATTTTCATGATCATTGGCGACGATGCTGCAAGGTTTTCAACTCGTTTACCGTGGGATAATAGGCCTCCTTCCGGAGAAAATGTCGTTCCTTCCACATCAATTTCTTCCAGGTCTGAACCAGACTCATTGAGGAATACTATCTTGTTGACGCTCATTTGGTTCGTAGTAAGTGTGCCAGTCTTGTCAGAACAAATGACACTACAGCTTCCGAGAGTCTCAACGGATGGCAGGCTTCGTACAACGGCGTTTTTAGCGGCCATTTTTCGGGTCCCAAGAGCAAGACAGGTTGTGATAACAACGGCTAAGCCCTCGGGGATTGCAGCAACACCAAGAGATACTGCTATCTATGGCCTGATCAGCTTCTTCTTCACGAACCATAAGAGACGGAATTACCTTTAGATAGTAGATGGCTCCCTTTGCCCAACTACCGTGCGAAGGATCATTGAAATGTTGAATGTTGATTAACCAAACAAGAACGCAAATAACAGTAATGACCTTTGCAAGCATATCACCAAAATCGTTGAGTTTCTTTTTCAGTGGGGTAGGCTCTGAGATCTGGGAGACAATGCTCTCATGAATGTCGCCGATGGCCGTTAATGCTCCGGTCAGGACGACCAGAGCAAAGGCGTGACCAGTGACAACAGTCGTTCCAGAGAAAAGCATGTTGACTTGGTCTTGTTTTACAGCCCTGGAATCCTGGATAGGTTTGGTGTCTTTCCCAACGCTCTCGCTCTCGCCAGTCAGGATGGCCTGATCGACCTGAAAGCTGTTGCTTTGAATAGAGAGCAGCCTGCAATCAGCCGGTACCCGGTCTCCTACAGCGATTGAAATGATATCTCCAGGCACAAGCTCTTCTGCTTTTATACGTTTCACAGCTCCATTGCGGACAACCTTGGCTTCGTTCGCTGAGTATTCCTGCAGTGCAGCAATAGCCTTTTCTGCGCTACTTTCTTGTGAAACCCCAACAATGGCGTTGAGAATTAGAATAGTCAGAATCTGTCCACCGGGGACGTGTCAGTATTGTCCTGTCTTGCAATAAGAGTGCTACTGACCACTAACGGATCCACAAATGCCGTCCAGCCTTCTCCATCTTCAAAGAGCGCGAGGACAAACGAAATAGCTGCTGAACCAAGGAGAATTAGGACAAGCTGGTCTTTGAATTGCTCAAGCACAAGCTTCCAAAGTGGTGTAGCCGGGTCTTCTTCTAGAGCTGCTCGTGAACTCCATCAGTACTGTTTCGCCATCAACTAAGATCTCATGTGTATACAGTACCATTTCGCCCATACTTCCTCAGGGCATCCTGTACCTGAGGACCGCTCAAGCCACTCTGCTCTGTCACCTGGAAATGCTTCAAAGCTTCTTCTGGCGTAGAGAGGTAGGCAGCCTCCATCTTGCAGATGCGGTACTGGTCTTTTATGGATTATTCCGCAGAAGGCCTCGAATGGGCGGGGAATGGAAAGTCTAAGGTAATGGAATATAACTACAGCTCCAGGCTTCAATGAGCGACTTAAAAGATGGTTGTTGAGAAAATCATTCGGTGGTACTAAAATTCTAAAGACGTGTCCTGATCTTTTTATCAGATGTGCTTTCTCATCCAGCCAGCGCTAGGCGAAGTCTATTTTTTTCTGTCGGGAATGTTCTCGCAAGGCTGACGGCTTCACCTAATCGATCGGACTTGTCAATTTTACGGAAAGGGGAGTAAACTAAGCTGGATAAACAGATTTGTAGAGACGTCACATAAGGCCTGCCCGGTAGTCTGGATAGTGATTGTTTGCTGAGACCCGGCCCCCAAAACACTCTGTCCCCCTACCTTATAAGTGGGATAATGTTCTTTTGTAAAGGGTCACTGCTGCAATGCTGGTGAAGTTTGAATGGGTAGAGACCGATCTTGCATTGCATTCCCTATGTAGAACAAGTCTCAATGAGAAGACAGGATTCCTTGGCTCAGACAACGCTCCTGTGAAAGAGACATCTCTGCAGTTCAGCCGATTGAGCTGACGACAAACACCATCGACTTTCTACCACACACGCAAAAGACAAAGCTAAATCCGGAAGACTAAGAAAACATGTTTGCAGGGTGAATAGGAACGTTGACTGTCGTGCTGAGACTCCTCGCTAAGGTCCATAGCTCAGACCTCCCCTCCCTCCTCTCCCTCATGCGATCATCATGACCCATACATCGCTGTGTACATAGCCAAAACGCTTGATACAGGACAGAACGATACTATGAGTCGATGAGCGCGCGAGATTTTGCTTAAGATTCGGTGGTAGGGGGAGCAGCGGCAGGAGCCTCCGTGGCCGCAGGCGCCTCGGACTTGGGCTCTGTTGTCTTCTCAGCCTCCTTCGATGTTTCTCCAGCTGGCGCAGCCTCAGCGTCTCCGCCATCCGATGATGTCCAAAGGGTAAGGTTGTCGCGGAGTAGCTGCATGATAAGAGTGCTGTCACGGTAGGATTCCTCGGAAAGTGAGTCAAGCTCGGCAATAGCGTCATCAAAAGCCTGCTTAGCTAGATGACAGGCGCGGTCGGGGGAGTTCAAAATCTCGTAGTAGAAGACGGAGAAGTTGAGCGCGAGACCAAGGCGGATAGGGTGAGTAGGAGTCAACTCAGTTTGCGCAACATCAGTAGCGTTCTGCACAGTCATGAGTTTCATGGTAAAGTCGCGTTTGAGACAAGGCTTTCTTACTTTGTACGCCTCATGTGCAGCAGTTGCAGCAACCTTGCGCTTCTCGCCTGATGCAAACTCTGCGAGATAACGGTGGTAGTCACCCTTCCTGTAATGATAGTTTACTTAGCATTTGGCCCCTAACAAGACTGTACTCCTGCAAAACAATGGTAACATACATCTTGTGGTAGAAAACTTTTGACTCTCCAGATTCGGCCTTGGGAATGAGGGATTCGTCCAATACGTCAAGAACATCTTGACACACACGCTCCAACTCGGTTTCGATCTTCTGACGGTAGTCGCGGATGGTACCAACATGCTTGTCCGAACCCTTGGATTCCTCCTTCTGCTCAATAGACGAGATTATGCGCCAGGAAGCACGTCGAGTCCCGACCACATTCTTGTACGCGACTGAAAGTAGGTTTCGCTCATCAACGGTAAGTTCACCACCAATCTACATTGAGTATCAATACTATGTAACAAGTTCCTCTTTAACAAGGAGCAACTGCATAAGGCGGTAGTGGTACCTTCGCGACTTCCTGTGAGATGTTAGCATGTAACTTGACGATCGCAGGTATGGTTACCGACCTTCATATACGTAACCATCTCTGTTGCCATGCCGGATTAGCGTTGTATCCAAAGCGAACCTATATCCATGTAATGGCGCTTACCATCGTAACGTTCAGCTTGCTCACATAGCCTCGCAAGGAAGGTCTTGCTGTTGGGTCATTAGGATCGCCATCACTATGCACGGATAGCAGTATCATGAATGTACCTCTCACGCTATGGGACACAGTATCAAGTCAGTTATCGCAGCCATTTTGTCATTCAACCGCAAATAGACAAATGAAACACATTGTTGTGATATGAACGACAATCTGTTTGATAGGCGCGTCACCAACTTACTTCGCTCGTCATTTTGAATGCAATGACGCTGTTTGTAGCCTGAGATGGGTGTAGTAGAGAAGGATAAGGATGGCTTTGCTATGATTGTTGTGGTTGACAAGTCGCAAAAGGTTTCCAAGGAAGTGAAGTGAGGTTCAGCAGCCTCCGCGAAAAGTTTAGCGACCAATCTCCAAAGCCCCTCGGCCCGAATAGGTAAAGCGTTCGGTCACCTGAGTATCACCAGAAAACAACAAAAAGCTGTCTTGTTTACCTCTGTGCTTTTCACTGGTGGTCCTTACGTATCTATCACAGGAGGCCATTACACGATAGCTGTAGGCCCGCCAACTTAATCGGATTTTTATGCTTCGGTCTGCAACACATCCCTCTTTGCCTGATGTGACATGCGAAGAGACCGAGCCTTTTGGTACCATGCAGTTCTAAGACTATCAGAGTTCTACGAATCCCGCTGTTGAGTGCGGTCATTCCAGGCACTGAGACAGAGACGTTGCCTTGTATGAGAGGTACCTTCCATTATCTTCTGAAAAGCCTTTTGAGAAGAGCAAGAACAAGGGTTCCAGAACCACAAAATGTGCAACAATTTCGGGCATTAATGATATGAACATATACCCATACCGCCCTGCCGTTATGACACCAGATTTCCAAGTTCGTTACCATAGATGAGTCATTTTCAAGATATCATGCCGGTTAAAGAAAGACCTATTCTTCTTGCCTAGGATATCTACATGGGCTACTAGTCAGCAATGAAAGTCCTGAAACGGAGTGAAGGAGTTGGCTCACACATGGGGATACTCAGTAAACAAATGCCTATCTGAATGCTTGCAATTATATAAAACGTCTTCAGTATACCTGCTTTGACCAGCCATGTATAGGCGCTCCAGGTCAAGCCGAAGCTGAACATGTTCTTGAAGATGAGCAGGCAGGTAAAGGCCTCAACGGCAATTTCACCTGGGCCAGGTCAGCACACATGACAGGCTCAAAAACGAAGATGTTGACTTACGGTGTGCATCCACGATATACAAGGCACTTGCCACAGCTCCCAACACCATCCCCATTACCTCCAGTGCAAAGAAAAAGTCAGGCCAGAACCAACCATATTTTCCAACTTTAGCAGCCGTAACCCCAAAACCATACAAACCTACGCAGCCAAAGATGAGCTGTGGTATAACCAGCACAATACGGAACTCTGGTTCGTAGACTCCCTTGTTACGCCGGATCATAAGCTTGGTAGACCAATCTGCAAGTACGCCTGCAACGATGAAGCCAAGTATCGCTCCAACGAAGGGGCCGGTGTACATATAGCCGGTCCTTACTTCATCAAACCACAGCTAACATGTGATTAGCAGACGCTTCCTAGCTATGAAGCTAATGCTTACGGGTGGACCGAGGAAGATTGCAGCGAGTACAACTCCTATCATAACCGTCCAACCAATCAGTGTGCCTTGTATGAGACAAGCCCAAAAGATTGCCGGGTGGAAAAAGAGCGGCAAAGGGCGAAATAAGAGCTTCAGAAAGCTCTCGTCTGTCTTGCGGCCATTGAAAGGCATTAAACTCTGGGCAAAGCTAACTCTGCAGGGGATCGCATCTTGCCCTTGTTGCGTTAAGCGACGTTTCCCAATCTTTCCATGTTGTTTTTCAAACGAAACCGGACCACTTGCATCTGGGCTATCACCGTTTCTAGGCGTGCCGTTAGCGGAGAGCTCATGGCCCCGGCCAGTTTGAATCGTATGTTGAACGGAGTCTTCGCCGATCAAATCCGTATTGAACGAACTGTCTCTTCGGAAAGCTGTTTCAGGAACGAAGAGGAAGATGAGTGGTAGCAATGCACCTGCGAAGATTGCAATCAAATAAAAAGACCATTGCCAGCCTAGTACCGGATGATATTAGTATCATTTGAGAGAATGGTATATAATGAATGACAAACCTATGGTATGAGTGATCTTTCCAACGAGTACCTACACGAAATTTTAGAGCCGAATATAATAGGGAATGATCAGAAGAGAGCGAATGCTTACCGGAGTAAAGAAAGCTCCGCCGAAAAGGGCCAAGTTGGACAATGCCATGCGCTTCCCACGTTCCTAGAGGAATTAAGCATATTTCCAAGACAAAGTCTTCCAAGTGAACCAACATGAACGAAGTATAGGTCGCCAACACTGGCATTCACCAAGGCTTCAAAAGGGGCAAGCCCAACCCCTTGAATGATTCGCGCCCATAATAGACTCTTATAGCTATGCCCACTGGCGCCGCCCCATGCGCTGCTGATAATAATGAGGATGGTTCCCAAGAGGTACAAATGTCTCTTGCCCCAAACCCTTGCTGATGCCACAGATAAGAGGCCTGCTACTCCAACGCCACACAGATGATATCCAGTAGCTAATGCTAGCTGTGTGAAGTCTCGATCGAAGTACAACGACAAGGTAACGGTATTCGCGGCGAGCAACGGGCTCAAGGTCGATGCGATTACTGAGATAACGGATAATATAAGGAGGATCACGTCGCGCTTCCACAATGGCCAATTCTATATTGAATCAGCTAGCATTCCCAAACATGGGGCCCTGTGCTCACCAGAGGATCGTTGGGATCATCACTCGGCTGAGGAACGAGTATGATGGGTACCGGACCACTTCTGTCATACTTCAAGTTGGCGTCGATCTCCCCAGGTCGAGTAGGTCGACTGGCATCGTCAAGGACGTAGGATGTCCCTAAGAGATGCTTATTATCGCAACAGGGTCAATTCTTTTGCAATGCATATCATACCTGGAACCTGCTCTGATCTCGAAGGCTCTAAGACCCCCAGACCCATTGTGCCGATGTTGAGGGCTCAAGGTCTGGACGGTTGGAATACTCAGAAATGGCTTGAATTGTCCCACTGTAGGACAGAATTGTCTCTTAGACCACTTCGAAACATGGTCCCTCTACGGAATTGATGAGATACAAAGATAGCCATATGCCGTGACGAACTATGGTACGACTCTAGGAAGCCATAAGGCTGAACTACTGACACTGTTATTGGCCGGGAATGGAAGGGTCTCGGATCACTTCTACAATCAAACACGAAGTCACAATCAAAGACAACGATTGGACTCTCTGGAAAGGACTTTGGTTGATTCAATAAATAATGATAATAATACTCAAGACAAGCGTATATCTGAGAGTGGTAAATTGATGTCACTTGTAAAAGATCGAGTAATAGCAGTGAAAGAGCCGCTCAGCTTGCAAGTTGCGGCATCAATAGGTCTCTTACAGAACAGCCCTGCAGCGGGTTCATCACACAAGTGTGGCCGCTAAGGACCTTAATTCGCTCAAGTCCAAATCTAGAACCCCCCCATGCCCCCTTACCCCAGTATGCTTAAAAGCGTGGAGCTGATTCGATAAATTGATACTCTACACCTCACAGCTCGTTAAATATCGAAGCACCCCCCCGTTTAAAATCCAAGCCTGTTTTAGTTGTATACTGTATCGTCGAAGCAGATCAATAGCTTAACATGAAGCCTGTTCAGTTATCGTTTCTGGCTTTTGCTGCCCTTGGCGCAGCTCAGCTCGCTTCTCTCCCTGATTGTGCTGTAAGTGAAGAAGGTTACATTGTCTTCACAGATGACTGACTCTCGCGCAGAAACCGTGTGCATCAACGTTGCCTCCTGAATGCAATCTTGACGTTGGCTGTATCTGCAGGAATCAGAACTGGATCAGTGGTATCTCATGCTGCGTCAAGACCAAGTGCTCTGAAGCCGATCAGCAAAGTCAGTACCAACTTCTGAAAGCTACCAGATATGCGGATTCGCAAAGGCTAACAACATCTACAGAAACCCAACAAGTTGCCCAGCAACTGTGCGATACGTCAGTCTACCTGTTGACCCAAACCATGTTCCTTGCGCGGCTTCCAAGGCCTACCGTGTGGACGCGTGCTGATGGGTAACAAATATAGTGCCAAAGTCACACTTCCAACCGCGGCCTCTTGTGCGGCGTCTTCGGGCCCGACTGCATCCAGCAGCATCATAATGACCTCGTCGAGTACTGTGGGAGCTGCAGGTGCGGTGACTACTGGAATGAGCACCTCATCAAACGGAACTGCTATGTCTGGTAGGCCAACGATCGCTTCCTTGTTGGTTTATCTATTGTTTCGCATTCTCCCTTTGAGACTTTATGCATTGCACGAGATGTACTTCGATCGCCTCTATTCGTCTCCAGTAGCTCTATCTACTTCAACCTGGAATGAAGCTGACACTTAGGAAAAGGATCATCAACCAACTCGAACTCTCAAGGCTCTTCGACAGGCTCTGCTGCCGGTGGTGCATCGACTGGTGGTTCCTCGGCCACTAGTTCCTCGTCTGGCAGCGCAACTAGCACAAGTCCAGCAGCCGCAAAGGCAACCTCTAATGCTGCTGCTGCGCTCCGAACGCTTGGCTCAGGCATTGGCGCTGTCGGTGCGGCTGTAGCTGCCTTTGCCTTACTTTGAGTCACACCACTTATCGTGTCTTCCTTTGCAGTATATATCTTCGATTAGGTAACATTTTGTAATTGAAATTGCCCCCATTGAGGCTTTAACTATCTTAAAACTGCAATACTCAGTGGGAAATATACACCTAAAGATTCTCGTTCAAACTCAAGGATAGTCAGTTACGGGCGTGAGACAGCATTCTATCTTACGCACCATGCGCGCCTGGTTCGACTGCGTCCGAAACTTGTTTGCCTTCCTGGAACCACCTGAGAACATCCGCGACTAGACGATGGATATCACAGGAATCTCAATGCATTAATTACTTTTTCTTCCGTGGTTTACCAGTCAGTATGAGGTCAAGTGCGGAAGACCGTGGAAGGTTGATAGAATATCGCGGAACAAGTTCGGATATCCTAATGTTGGGCTTGCGATCACGACAACCAAGGGTAGCTTTCATGGGTGTCTTGGGCTTACGAGCTTGGCTGATGACCGCAATCGATGGGTGTGAATAGGCCGATCCCAAAGTCCCAAGGAAGCGTCTTTCACAGTCCACACCCTTAGGATGACAAAAACGCTCAAACGAGAGAACCGACCCACTGATGGAGATGGGACTTGAGCAATTTTTGTTGGTACGCTTAAATGAGAACATCGAGGTCATCGATGGCCATGCAGATAACATTAGGGACGTGAAACACTGTAGTCGTTGTTAGCAGACACCAAGGACTCTAAGAGAGATATTTTCGAGCTTCGCCCCCACAATGTTAACATACTATATTCCTTTATAAAGTATTCTGATGGTTTTAGAGCTTCTCTATCTAGACTCAGAACTGGCAACAGGACGGTTTGAGCAGGACAGTGAGGACATGAATGAGTGCATGCTGACAAGATAAGTAAATTCGTATCTCCGTAGAGCGTTGCAAGTGCCTTTCTAGGGTTCGCTAGAGTAGGGGAAATTACTAGCCTATCAGATGTCCCGTCTCGCTATCAATTGCCCCCCCGCTTAAACCTCAGCCCACCCGCCATTGTGCTACAGTACGTTGACCCGCGGTAACGGTAAGTCGTATCTCTCACGACTCCAAGAATCCCATCTTTCAATGTCCTCACCGCATCATTCCGGATGGAACAGCTGCGCGCAAGAGCTCCATGGGCCAAGGAGGCCCGCAAACATGCGCACGACGCCCAATATTGAACCCCCAACACCGGGCCACGGCTTGTGAGAGCCACGAGCGTTCCAGCACCCTCAAATAGCACGTCCTCCTCCTGTTTCAGTCGGAGTATCGATCGTTCTCTGGATATATCGCGTTTCTGGCTCTTGAAGTATAAGAAGTATAAGAGAAGGACACACAAAAGCCAACTTCATCCGACGTTGCCTATCTTGGATATATTATACAAGTTCAATTTCTCTGTCGGTGGCGGTACTCGTACCGCAACAGATTGTCTCTATGGCTGAAAACATGGCCGAGAAGGGTTTCAAGAGAGATGGGTCGAGCTCATCACCAGGCTCGTCCTTTACAGGCGCTACGCAGCCCGTATACGATGAAGGGGTAGCGCAAAGAGAAAGCTTACCCCGGAGGGTATGGGACAGCTTCAAGCGGGATCCCAATGCATATGCCACACCAAAAGGCGTAGTGGGTGCCAATGGGAAGGTGTTTGATGTCGCGACTGCTGCGCAGGCAACGGCGGATTCGCCCTTGGCGAGGAAGCTCAAGAGCCGGCATCTGCAGATGATTGCCATTGGTGGCTCCATCGGTAAGGGACCTGTGCACATACATCTTGTCAATGCTGATACTCTCAGGCACCGGTCTTTTCGTCGGGTCTGGGAAGGCTCTTGCAAACGGTGGCCCGGCAAGCCTGGTACTCGCCTACGGCCTTATCGGTGTCATGTTGTTCTGCACAGTCCATGCGCTGGGCGAGATGGCCGTCTTGTTTCCCGTGGCGGGTTCATTCTCTGCCTATTCCACCCGTTTCCTGGACCCTGCATGGGGGTTCGCAATGGGCTGGAACTACGCTCTGCAATGGCTTGTTGCTCTGCCGCTTGAGATTGTTGCTGCAGCCATTACTGTCCAGCACTGGCATTCACCCGTCTCGCCTGCTGCCTGGGTTGCTATCTTTCTGGTGCTCATCATAAGCATCAATCTCTTTGGTGTTAAGGGATATGGAGAGGCAGAATTTGTCTTCTCCATTATCAAAGTCATTGCCGTCGTTGGTTTCATCATTCTCGGCATCATTCTCGATGTCGGTGGAGGAATCAACACTCCCTTCATCGGCGGCCGCTACTGGCGCAACCCCGGCGCCTTCAACAATGGCTTCAAAGGTCTCTGCTCTGTCTTCGTCACCGCCGCCTTTGCCTTTGCAGGTACTGAACTCGTCGGCCTAGCCGCCGCTGAAACCGCCAACCCTCGCAAGTCCCTCCCCACGGCTGTCAAGCAAGTTTTCTGGCGTATCTGCCTTTTCTACGTTGTCTCCCTCACTCTCATCGGCCTCCTAGTTCCCTATACCGACTCCCGTCTCGTTGGCCAATCCTCTGCCGACGCCAAGGCCTCCCCCTTCGTTATTGCCATCAACAATGCTGGAATTACAGGACTTGACTCTGTCATGAACGTCGTGATCATGATCGCCGTCCTTTCCGTCGGTAACTCTTCCGTCTACGGCTCCTCCCGAACCTTGGCCGCTCTCGCAGATCAAGGCCAAGCCCCCCGCTTCCTCTCCTACATTGACCGCCAAGGCCGCCCCATCTGCGCCATCATCGTCGCCTCCGCTTTCGGGTTTCTTGCGTTCCTCGCAGCTTCCAGCTCCGAAGACCGCGCCTTCACCTGGATGCAGGCTATCTCCGGTCTTTCCTCCATTTTGACTTGGGGATCTATTTGCCTCGCCCATATCCGCTTCCGCAAAGCCTGGAAAGCACAAGGCCACACCCTCGACCAGCTAGCCTTCCGCGCCCAATCCGGCGTCATCGGCTCCTGGATCGGTTTCGTTTTTAACGTGCTCGTGCTCATTGCACAATTCTGGACTGGCTTCTCCCCTGTAGTTCCTCAAGGTGGACATGCCATCACCGGCGCTAAAGCCCTGACAGAAAACTTTTTCGAAGCATACTTAGCAGCGCCAATTGTTTTGCTGCTTTATATACTATACAAGATTATATATAAGACAAAGGTGGTGCGATGCAGAGATATGGATCTGCAGACGGGGATTCGGCAGTTGAATCTGGCTGAGTTGGTCGCTGAAGAAGAGCTCGAGAGAGCGGTATGGCCGAAGTGGAAGAAGGCTTATAAGTTTTTCTGTTGAGTTCTGAACAAGCAAAAGAACACGAGAAAAGCCGACTTATATATCTGTTGAGTATTGAATAAACAGAAGGAAGGAAGAAAGTCTATTAGGTTTTCTGCTGAGTTGCTGATCCAGGCAAGAAGGCCGCAGAGGCGGCAACGTCACCAGGGTTTTACGAAAGCCAATTCATACCAACCGATTTTAGTAGATAATATGCCTACCGGTTGTTGTTTATTGACTTCTGTCAACGGACCCTGGTGAGTGATGGCGGTGTTTTGGTTGCCTGGTTTTTGCCTACATTCTAGACGGAGTCAGGGAGGTAACTAGGCGCTTCTTATATACCTCAGTATGAGAAGTAATAGGCGTGAAACAGGGTCTCGGGTCGGCTTGGAACAGGTTTTCCATTCTGGGTGTTCAACGGAGTTTGGAGGAGCAGCAGGAAGTCTTGCCCTGTCTACTTGCTTTTGACTCGGCGTTCGGAGCAAACACAAGTAATGGGGGCGTTTAAGACTTTGGTTTCGTATAACTATATTTCGTGTCTATATTTTTTTTTGGATATTCTTGACTCGATAGGATAGATCTAGGCGGAATCGGCTTTTGAACTTTGGAAACGCTTTGCTGTCGACTGAAAAGCTGCGATTTGATCGACGCGATATCGAGCCACCTTCCGCACCTTCTAATCCACCGCTCGCCCTCTGCTTTCCCATCCCCCCCCCTTCCATCCCTTCCCACCTCCCATTCTTCCTCCCCTACTCCCCCTCCACTCACCCCCCCTTTATCAACCTCACTCCCCCCATCCCCCCCACAACCCAATTTCCCTCACACAGAACCACTACGACTACCCAGCAACTACAACGCCACGCACCTGAAACCTGCAGATTATGGGTATCAGAAAGGCAAGGAGTTCGTATGAGGAGGAGGAGGAGCCAAGGGCAATAGATGGTGAGGTGCAAAGCATGAGATCAAGAGAATTAGAAAACGCGGTGGGGAAAGAAGAAAAGGCACGAGTACCCCCCCCCTTGTCCCAAAGCAAACAAATATGGAAATTTCTCACAAGGCTGGCTCGAAAGGGGAAGAATAAACCTCTCAACACTTTCCGTGAAGATACCTACTATCCCCAAAGCCGCCTAAACTTTCCAAAAACCCCGGGGAACCCAGCTTCGACGCTCCACGCAAACGCCGTTTTGACACATTCGGGTAGGGGGGGAATGGGGTTTTTTGGTGGGTGGGTTGGCGAGTGGGAAAGGGGTGGTAAGGTGAAGAATAGATTGGAAGGAGTTAGGTCGAGGGGATATATCGAGGAGCCGGATGAAGGGGGGAAAAAAGGGGGGGGGTGGAGCTCCAAAGAGGCATGTGGTTGACAAGGAGGCTTTTGTAAGGAAGAATATATGCAATATCTGGGAACGAGTATCTACAAAGGATTGATGACGCTCCTGACCTTACGTTCGCTTCAGATATAACGTTGCATGGTTAGACTCTATGCAAGCGCCGCCAATATGAGCTTTTTATAGCCTTCGACCGCAGCAAAGAGGTCATCCTCGACGAGGTGCTCATGGTCAGAGTGTGCGACTAGGATGTTTCCGGGCCCGTAGAGATATTTTTTATAGTCTCCATGGAGATTGGGAATATCCGTGCCGTAGTTTACAACGATGGTGTCGAAACCTAGAAGATGTAATCGTAAGTTGCCACAGACTGTTGGAGATTTGGAATAATGATTGAAGGATTTCGAACCTTCAACATCCGTATCGATGTCCACAGGCCCATACCCCTTTGACAAGAAGTTGAGTTCAAGTCTCGCATCGACTTTCGTGATGGTATCAACGACTATATCCTTTATCTTTTCGGCGCTGCCGTCAGCGATACGTATCTGAATCTGAGCTTTTGCGGTCTCGGCAATGACGTTCCCCGCCACACCGCCCTCCATCTTGCCAATATTCAGCGTAGTGTTTCCATATTTCTTCGAGCTCGGCAACTCCAATCTATCCAAAGCCACCAACGCTGGAATCAGCATCGAGTTGGCATTCTCTCCAAGCCATGGATATCCACTATGCCCAGCTTTACCTATGGCTTTGATATTGAACCCAAGATTTCCCTTGTGGCCTGACGCGAGCTTCAATTCCGTGGGCTCCCCAAAGATCACCGTTTCCCAGCTCAAGCCAAGGTCATCGGCTTTCCTCATGCCATCTCCACCAATCTCTTCTCCGACAACAAACAGTAGAGCTACATCTCTTCCGGCTATTTCACCGGTAGCGAGAAGCTCTTCCACAGCCTGAATCTGCGTAGCTACGCATCCCTTCGCATCTACGCTTCCTCGTCCCCATATTTGGTTATTTTCGCGGTTGTCATAAGGCCAGTAGGGAGGGACGGTATCGATGTGGCTCGAGAGCAGGACTCGAGCGCTGTGCTTGTCGCCTGAATAGACCAAGAGGTTGAATCTTGAGCTTTCGGCATCTGCAGCCAATGGATCAACATGCTGTCTTTCGACAGTAAAGTTGTGGGCAGTGAGGTAGGAATGGAGGTATTCTCCAACTTTGTACTCATTGCCTGAAATCGACTCAATTTCGACCAGTGCGCGGTGGAGCGAAAGCAATTGACTCCAGTCAATTGGGTGGAGGTTCAATGGATGTTGAGCGTGGGGTAGTTCTTGGGCATGGCCAGAGATAGGCCATGGGAAGGTAACTATGGCTAGGACACAGCAATAATAGTGCGCCAATCGGACTGACAGCATCTTTCAACCACAATCGTGCATTAGAGAGTACAGCTTTACGACGTGAAAACCTGGAGTAGTAAGTAGCGTAGTATCACCGAGAGCGACATTGACCTCCAGCATGAAGTCATGGCGGCGACGACCCCCAAACATCAATATCTAGGTGCAGCACCCTGCTGCACCCTATCCCCGACCTCCGACTTTATTCCCACCCACGCCACCGTCCCACGGGTCTCCGTTGCCGAGACTTAGGCATCTAACTGTTTGTGGACGTAGCTCCAACCTCCCCATTGCCTGCTTGCCCTGTGCATTCGTTGCACCGAGATTGGCCGCCATAAAGAATAAGGTACTCGGAGTCGTACGCATACCGTATGGAAAAATCCCTGAGAAGCCATCAAGCTATCCAGCTTTACCTTACTACTTGCTACTGTCTACCTTCTACTTCTCCTTCAGTATCCTCGTTGGTTCTCCCATCTTTCCATTCGCTTATACGTGTTGTTTTTCGTCATTGGGAGATCGGAGAGATTCATCCCCCTGTCGATCTCGAATATTTTCTACCACAGTAGTTTGTTGACCTGCAGAGCTATTTTTGTACTTAGGAAAGCCTTCACTCCAAGTCCGAAACAATTGAGAGGAAGCATCACAGAAAGCCGACACCTCATTTCGACAACACCATAACGCATCACATAACAACTACAACACTCGTTTCAGACTGCCGCGCACAGCATTGTCGATCAATCCTTGCAGCTGTCTGACCTTCTCTGGCCAGAAAGCAACAACGCAAGCCACCGTCCCCCGACCCCCCGTACCACCAGCAACCGAAATAAGGTTTCAAGCATCCAGTCAATCTCCTATCCCAGAGAAACATACGGAAACACGTTCTCGCAGCACCCACCGAAAGCCAACAACACAAGCCTGCGTTGCCGTTCGGCTGTGTGCATTCTGCACTGTGCCGCCTCGCCGATGTTGCGATAGAACTCGTGGGCAACAACAAGGCCAGAATCACGGAGACCCAGCGTTGAGAGACCTACACTTTATTCATACTGGACAAACCAATTCACCATTGGAGCACATTCGAACAGCCGTCAGTCCGTCGTTGATGACTTTGTCTCAGCCTCACAGGTCACTCAAACTGACTCTTCGCTCGCGCAGTCGGACGGGATATATACACGTCGGAGGTCCAGAAGTCTAGGAGGGTGGGAGCTTTGCCTGAATGCCTATTAAATTACCCAAAGGCTTTCCACGCAGGAAAGCCTCCGGAAATGCGCTCGAAGAACTCCCAAATCCTCCTGAACCATCATTCCGCGTCTTCGAACGGCCAGGCAGCAAATCTTTCGACGGTGGGGAGACCTTGAAGCGTATGAGCCTGGGACGACCACTGAGCGCAGGTCATTCATTAGAAAACAACCTGTTCGTTGATAGGACGGCTGATTCTAATCCTCATAATCGGTATGTCTCGGTAAATTGCTTCCCTGCAGATGGTGCTAAAATGCTTTAGTGGTAGTGGAGGTACGAATAATTCATCTTCAAGCGGAGGACAGAATGATAATTCGTCAGCCTCGGCCCGATTCAGCTCCTCATCAACCCTACCTTCCTCAACAGACGCTCCCCTTGATGACAAACCTCTACCAAACCCTAGGGGCTCACATGATATATCAATCCCTCCTGTTCCCGAATCAAATCAGACGTGGCGAAACAAGGGTAGAGCGTTCTCATTCGGCAGAAGGAAAGCCGAATCAGCATCTATACCTGCACCCGTATCTCAACCTGACATGGTTCTAGCGAGCTCTCAGGAATACCGGCATGTCGGTCGTGAACGGGCTTTGACAGAGAGCAGCTATGCCAGTGGAAGTACAGCAACGCCTCCGAAAATATTAGATGGAGATCTAGACTTTGGTGAATCGGATCTTGATGGTTTTGGGAGTATGTTCGAAAGCATTGGTAAGAGGAAGAGTCAAATACTAGAGAGCAAGGGCATGGGCTTACCGAACACGGAGTCTCCTGTAAGTTCAGATATGGAAGGTGCACCCCTCGTGCTTACTAACTAGTATTAGGAGGCTATGTCCCCAGCATCCAGGAACCTCACCAAGTCATATTTTGGAGAACGATCAATGGATAGCCCTCGGCCGCTCAAGATTGATCGGTCCCGGCAAGTGGAATCTTCACCGTATTCTTGGGGAAGTCATGATTCACAAGATGGCTTGATGTCATCGACAAGTCCAACAGCGGCGGGTTACAATGCAAGATATGATGAAAGCCCTCCAGTGCCCCGGCATGGTCCACCACAGACACCTTCGAGAAAACCCGTACCAGATTCGACGAGTCCTTCCGGTCGAACAAGACAGCAACGTCCTCCGTCTATAAACGGATTGGGTCTCCGAAGAAGCAGCGCATATATGTCACGTAGAGATTCGGCTCCTTACAAAGATGAAGACGCCAGGCTCGTCATGGACTCTATCAGTGCGAGTCGAAGACTAAATCGTTCATCTACAGAGCAGAGCTCCCTCATGGAGGATAGGGGTGAAGCTGAATACGCCCAGTACGGCAAAAATAGGCCAGCCCCTCCCGCAGCAATGTTCGACAGTAGAGATTCGGACTTTCAAAGCCCAGATTGGAGGATCGGATCCACAGAAACAACACCTCGGGCTAAAAAGCTTGAGATGGTTCAGCCAGAAGAGCAGGGATTGTTTGACGATTTTCAGCCAACATCTGCAAGGGCGGCTGCGCCTCGCCGAGATGACCAACAGCTGAACAAGCAAGCTCCTCAAAAGAAAGTCATGACTCCCGCACAATTTGAGCGATACCGAAGAGAACAGGAGATGACACGCACAAAGAGCGACGCGTCAAGAAGCCAGGTGTCGGATGAGGACAGCGACAACTACGACGACGATGACGAGACGGAACACAATAAGCAACTTGCAAAGCAGAGGCGGAAGCAAGAGGCGCATCTTGCAGTGTATCGGCAACAAATGATGAAGATGACTGGAGAGCAGCCTTCAGACCTACCGAATATTGGCACACGGCCGGGGATGGAAAGGGCAAGCATGAGCACGCCCAATCTTGCCGAACGGGTTGGTACACCTACGTTTAACGTCGAAAAGGCTCCTGGAGGAAAGGCTAGCGATGATGAAGATGAAGACATACCCTTGGGTATCCTCGCAGCACATGGTTTTCCTGCTAAGAATAGACCACCAACGGCGGGTACTTTGGGCTCAGGTCCTATCAAATACACTAGTGAATCATATCCGCCGCCACCCTTGTCTTCTGCCGGTACATCTACAGCTGGGAGACCACCGGGTCTACCCCCGTTCGCAAGGAATCTGCCTCCCGATCCATACTTTGGCGCAGGTCTGGTTAATCCAACGAATCGCGAAGCTCCACGCAACGGTGGAGGATCGGTATATGGAGCCTCCTCACCGAGCGTACATCCCGGAGGGCTTGTTGGGGTCATTGCTGGTGAGGAACGCGCAAAAGCCATACGAAGAGGGAGCCCCAACGCTCATGCTGGCTGGGGTGCTCCCCTTCCCCAAGGCATGCCTCAAATGCCAGGTATGATGTCTCCGGGTGACGAAGCTCAGGTTCAGATGTCACAGCAAATGTCACAGATGATGCAAATGCAGATGCAATGGATGCAGCAGATGCAACAGATGATGGCTGGGGGCGTGCAAGGCCAACCACCTGGCCAACCGCCGCCGCAGCTCATGCTCCCACAACAGCAGCAGATGATGAGCAATGGGTTCCTAAGTCCACCCGGCCAACTACCGAGGCCCGTGTCCCACTCTGCGCCCGCCTCTCCAGGCGTAGTCCAGGCACAACAACGAGCAATGAGCATGATGCCCTCAATGTCGCAGTGGCCAGGCCATATGCAGAGGGCATCGGCGGCACCAAGCATGATTGGCGGGCAAGGGTATGCTCCTTCCATGGCACCATCCGAAAGAAGTAATGTCGGTATGCCGACTCGATACAGGCCTGTCTCGATCGCGCCCATTGACGAGCAACCGAGACCGAGCTCAAGAACGTCGACCATGCTGCAACCGCCAGATAATTACAGAAAAAGCAGCGCGTCGTCGAATCTCAGAGCTGTTCAACAGCCCAAGAAAGCATCGAGTGACGACGATGACGACGAAGGGTGGGAAGAGATGAAAAAGAAGCGGGAGAATAAGAAGAGTACGTGGAAGTTGAAAAAGGATAACCAGGGCTTGCAAGAGTTGTATTATCCTGGCACATGAAATGGCAGGGTTTGGAAAATAGGGCAAAAAGATTATCGGATGGGTTATTTCTGCATTGTGCATAACTCCTCGCATCAGGGGAAGGGCGTAAATACTTCTTTTTGAATACTTTTGGGGGTTTCTCTCTCTCCGTCAACCTTGGAGATAGGAGCGAAGAGAGTGGTGGTAATTGTGTATAGGGAATTTGATGGCGAGGTTGGCGATGGGTTGGGAAGTTATGGGGCAGGCTAGCGAGTCTTCGCCGTGGAAGTAGCGGAAGATAAGGTAGCCTCTCGATATCACTAATACGAGCGCGAGAGGTTTCTTTGCACAGAAAGACTGTCTTTTCGCTCGTTTGTTGTATGTGAATGTTTGCGCGTCCAACCCAACCCATCCCTTTCCCCTCCACCTCACCCCCCATATACGCTATCCACACCCTTCACTTCCCATACCTTCAATCCGAATCCCATACCTTCAATCCAATACAATTCAATTCAATTCAATTCAATCCAGTTCCAATTCCAATTCCAATCATCCCAACTTCCCGCATCAGAGATTTCCCATTGTCAAGAAAACGGATCTGGTTGCTGGGTCTGGTAAGTGTGTGTATGTATACACTGGGGGTGTTATGTGGGTGGGTATGTGGGTGAGTGGGTGTGAGTGGGTGTGAGTGGGTGTATGTGTGTGAATGAGTGAGTGGGTTTGTGTGAGTGAGTGAGTGAGTGAGTGAGTGAGTGTGTGTGTGGGTGTGTGTGTGTGGGTGGGTGAGTGGGTGTGGATGTGTGTGTGAGCGTGTGTGTCTGAGTGAGTGGTGTGTGTGAGTGTGTGAATGAGTGAGTTTGAATGAGTGTTTGAGTGGGTGAGTTTGTGAGTGGGTGTGAGTGGGTGTATGTGTGTATGTGTGTGAGTAGAGATGAGTGTGTGTGAGTAGGGGTGTGTGTGGGTGAGTGTGAGTGAGTGGGTGAGTCAGTGGGTGAGAATGAGTGAGTGAGTGAGTGAATGGGTGAGTGAGTGTGCGTGTGTGGGTGTGAGTGTGGGTGTGTGTGTGTGAGTGTGCATGAGTGAGTGTGAGTGAGTGAGTGTGTGAGTGTGGATGTGAATGAATGGGTGAGTGAGTGCGTGCGTGCGTGCGTAGATGGGGGGGATGGGGGGATGGGGGGGAATGACGGCGGGATGATGGGGCGATGACGGGGGAATGATGGGCAGGGAGGCAGGGAGGCAGGGAGGGAGGTTTTCTTTCTTTCTTCCAGCTTGTCTTTTATTTTCCCCGAGGGGGGGGTTTTGCGGTTTACATACTGTACATACACAGATGTTTTTTTTCTTTTTTCTTTTTTCTTTTTTTCTCCCCAAGTTTCCAACATTTATCTTCGACAACTTTCTCCCTTCTCTTCATTTTCCCAATTCATTCCCCCGCCCCCCTTTCTCTCATATCTCAACCTAAGTCATTCGACTCTTTGTCTCATTTCTTTTTCATTTTTTCATTTTTGTTACAGCTATGGGTTTGGGAATTTGAAATGGGTGGTTTGGTTTGGGATATGTGTGTGTTGGTTGGTGTTTTTGCAATTTTTTTTTTTTTACTTTTGGATTGGAGGGTTTGGGGTGGGTTGGATTGGAATGGAGGAGAGGTTTAGAGAGGGGTGGGTAGGTGGCTGGGTGGGGAATAGGTTGGGGTGATTGGGGGGTTGTTGGGGAGATGGTGACCTTTGGGGGGGGGCATATGGCAAATATGGGATATTCGAATTTTTGGGTCTTCGAAAGAAAAATCCAATAGCCAAAAGCAGATTATCTAGATGCAAAGACGCCACCGTAATGCCTGGCTTCAGATGCGACTGAATGGTAACAAACACCACAAGCATTGCACAACAAGCCTTCCAAATCAACCGGTATAAACAACACTGTAATCCCCCTCCAAAAGCTTCCCATCACTCCCCATCTGCGGCTGGCAAAAATTCATCGTCGACGACGACCCCCCACCGCAGTCCACCTTCGCCATCCAACACAGGTACGTCGGCGTAAACGTCACAAAGGCATACGTGCCCGGCTGCTGGCCCAGCGTGTTCGTCACGGTGATGGTCGTGGCATTCGTGATGCTCGTGCTCGTGCTCTTGGAAATCGACTGCGCCCACGAGTACTCGGCCGTGACGGTGACGTCGGCTTCGGCGATGAAGTCGACGCCGGTTTTGATGGCGATGCTGCCGCCGACGGTGTTGGTGATGGTTTGGTCCTGCGAGGTGCTGAAGGAGGTGGAGACGGTAAGGCCGTGGGTGACGGAGAAGGAACAAGGGGCCGTGTCGCAGCGCTGCGGGTCGGCGACCATGGTTTGCTGACCGGCTTGGGGGAAGGAGGTGCCGTCGACGGTGGCTTTGCAGTTGCTCGTGTCGAAGGCGTCGCGTGCTTTTAGGGCTTTGTAGGTGGCGGCTTTGCCGGTTAGGGAGGTGCTGGATCGTCGGGGGATCTGGGGAATTGTTAGGTGGATGTGATGGTTGGGCTGGCAAGAAGATACTTACGATGGAATCGCTGATGGCAGCCGATGCCCTTGAGAATAGCGACAGGCTAGTGTCCTCTCTTTTCAAGAGTGCTGCATTGCCGACGCTCAACGGTGCGCAATCACCAGTCCCGCAGCAAAAGGTAGAGATGAGATCAACCCCTTGAGGAACAGACGAGTAATAGCAACCCGCTTTTGCGGCGACGAGGACCACATTTCCTGGTGGAGCCGGGAACGACATTGAGCCATACATTGTTTGGCCGTACGGCTGCATAATGGCGACACGACAACCGGGTCCTGGCTGAGCAATCTTCCAGTATACGGTATATCCTCCACCGGTTTTCGACTCTGCTCCAGGGAACGTTGGAGCGCTATAGCAGGATACCGAAGGCCATCCAGCAGCATTGTCCCAAATCGATACGGGTTCGCTGTTGCCATCAAGTTTGTAGTCGGTTACGGGCTGAGTACATTGTCCGTCTTTGTACGGTATAATTGCTTGTGCTTGCACACTGCGTGCAGAGAGGAACAGCGCGACCGCGACCTGGAGAGTATCTGTGAAGTGCATCTTGGGTGGTAGGAAGTGAGAATTGAAAAACTAGTATAATGTCACTGAGAACGTGATACTTAAGAGAGTGTAAGGACTGGACTGGAAATAATGATGGAAACAATGGGAGACAGAGGACCTCGAGCTCTTTATAGACTCGGAGAGGAGCTCTGGATGTACAATGCAGAGCCTCAACCCGGACTAATCTCCATGGTCTCCATAGCCCAAGGAGAACTCCGTAAGATGGACATTGTTCTAAACAGTTGTCCCAGCTAGAACACCTGGCTATGAGGCCAAATGTTTTTGATAACCATAGCCTCCACCAACACTCTGAAACGAGGTACAGTCAGCTTCGCTGCAATTCTCAGCTCAGGCTGCCAGATCCATTCCTCTTGAAGATGTTCAACCCGGAGAGCCCGAATGTGCAGATGTTGGTTTTAGATTTGTCCGCAGCAAGAAGAAATGAAATATCTGCCTTATGCTGGTCTTCCAACCCGCAATCTTGCGATGACATGGGAATTCGTTCGAAGCCTAGCGGTTACAAATATCTCCTCTGCTACTGACATCGGACGAATTCGAAGGAGGAGTGTCAGTCAGCTGGGTACGAGTAACGTGGACGGTGATGCAGAAGTGAATCGGCAGATAGAACATATCATCATTAAATCCTGAGATGTCTTTGTTCACAGCCTTTGCTGCCCGTAGTCTATCAAATCTTATCATCCCTCCGAAGACCCCCTGACAGAAACATCAACCGCCACACACTCACCTCCACGATCTCCCTTCCCTGCTATGCAACACAAACCCTCATCTCTTCTATCCACGGAGTTGCAAGACTTCGCATCAACCAACTGGCGATTTGTTTCACGTACATTAAAGCTGGAGGCCTAACTGCCCTTTCCGCTGCGGGCCGGAGATTAAGGTACCTTAGGTGCTTAAGGTAGGTAAGGTAGGTACATACTTGTAGGTACTGTTAGTCGTGGTAGTGATTTCGGGTTAAGGTACATGTATGCTCGCATACGGTACGGTAACAGAGTCGTTGCTGATTCATTCAACGAATATACTCCGTACTGTTGGGTAAGTCAGACACGAACAGCCCATCCTTTCAAAGTGGATACAGTAGTACAGCAGCAGGCACTGAAGAACAGTGACACTAGAACATGTGTTCCTGCATGTGGTACAGGTCCTTCCTGCAGCGGGCTGGACATTGCTTAAGCGTTGCCGGGATTGTTCAGGTATACATAGCTGGTTTACGCTCTCATATGTACAAATAATCCTTGTCAAGAGGCTTTTTGCTAATAGGACCTGTACTCGCGGCCTCACAATCAAGCAGGGGGCCATAACTTCAGGCATATCAAATCTCGCTTAACCGTACAGTAGCTGATTATGGCCCCCTCGGCCCGTCGGTGGGAGGAACGGAAGAACGTGCTTGAGTTATTGTGTTGACTTTGGTATCACGACAGTCTAGAATTAGGCTTCGATAAAACGTAGAATGCTGTGCCTACCGCCAGAGTTGGTTCCTTCGAAGCTGCTCTGCAGAATGTTATCCTTATTACTGCGTGCTGAGACACGACTGCCTTGGAAACTACTGCAGCAAGATGCCGGGTCACCAAAGGTCATCAGTGTCAATAAAACTTTAGGACTGCAACAACATGTCTAAGTGTTTATATAGAATTCTTGTGCTTGCCGCTGGTATCAAAGGCAATAGTTACAAATACCCCGCCAGCCCTTGCACCTGCGCGTGTATAAGAGGTCTTGGGCTGTGACAGCATGCAGACCACCACGCCCTACGCATGAGGGTATCTTTCATAAGTTTTATAGAAGAGGGGGAAAAGAAACTCCTGGTCAATGCTTAGGTGGTCGTGAGCGGGCATCTTGATCGACTATTCGTCCGGCGTAGGCAAGGACCGATAGGGGATCCGAGTGGGACATAGGAAAAGACTCGGGGCCGTAGTCGTCGTTATGAAGGGGTGGTCGTGAATATCTCTCCGGTGGGGTAGTATGGGTTTTTGGCAATCTCTCGCCAGGCGTTTGGTGCGCATTGTGGAAGCGTTCCGCAGAGAAGATGGACCCGTTCTGGAGCACGGGCGGATGCTGAGCCTGTTGAGCCTCCGGAAGATTTCGCAGAGGGCTCCGAAGATCCTGGCCCGAACTGGGCGAGATTCCAGTGAGCGCCAAATTCTGGAGTGACTTCCTCTCGCGGGGGATATCTTCAGCAACACATTCACTATTAGCGAGAGGATCGCGGGGCGGCGGTCGGTCGTTTTGGAAAGAGATGTTATATGGTAACGGGAGTTGAAGAGATTCAAGGGTACCTGATGAGGACGAGCCGAACGGGGAGTGTGAAGGATAACCATGTGTCGAAGCAAATTGGCTACTGTGGGACGTGTAATGTATTTGAGCACCAGATTCTGCATTTGCGATAGGCTTGAGCCCCACAGTCGAAAGCGATGGCAGCGACCGTTGGGATTTTGGATCATCTACCGAACCGTAGATGGAAGAAGGGGCAGTATCCTCGCTTGAGAGGTTGGAAGACCTTGAGGACTGATTCGACGAGATAGTATCGTGTTGAAATAACGACGCAGGCACGATGCCGTTGGAGCGCCGCATACTCTCAAGCGGGCTATTGTGACCTTTTGTCATTGTCAGATCGGTAGATATTGATGCACTCGTGGTTGTTCCTCGACTGTTTCTAGAGTCGAGAGGCATAATACGAGGGAGATGCAGGCCTTCTGAAGTTGTTGCGCCTTGATCTATGATTTCCGTACGAGGCTGGAATCGAGGACTAGTTTGGAAGTTTTCTTTGTAACTTGCAGACGACGAGGACGGTGAATGTGATGCGGGAGTCGACGCTCCGAGCAAAGAGCTAATTCCCCCGAGCATCGCGGTAGGCGCCGCAATTGCGAGATCGCGCGGTGATGGGTGTCCACTTTGCGTCGAGCGTGTTCCGATTGAGCCCACGGAGCCAACCCGATGGCGCCCCCTGACAGTGTTGCTGGAGAAAGAGCTTACAAGGTCGTACTGACTTCCCGCACTCTCACTGCTGGCACTGACTTGTTTCTCAAGCTTTGGTCGTTTGCCATCTAAAAGATGTTAGTTGAATTCAAACAAGGAAGCTGCCAGCAATTCCACCCCACTTCGGTTTCTCGTACCTGCATTAGAAGCGTTTTTGAGTTTGAATTCGGCCAGATATTCTGTATATTCTCGATACTGATCTGTCTTCTTGTACTTTATTAGTTCGGTGTGATACTTTTCCTTGGCAGCCGAAGCTTGCGTCTCATAGGGCTCTTTGCGTTCGGGAGACAGAATCTGCCAACTTTCTCCGACAAGCTTTGCAATTTCTGTGAAGGATAAATTACGTGGCTTTAATTCTTCGCGGATTTCTACAGAGCGATTAATGTATGTTATCGGGACGCAATCATTACGAGACCTACTATTTGAAAAGATGACATACGCCGATGGTGGTCTGTCGGGTGCATTCTCATCAGCCTGTAGAGCAAATGACAATCAGCTTCGCTATGCAATTTGAAGCTCTTCGCACCACGCCGTCGACTCACCTTAGGATGACGCCTATACTTCCTTTTTCCGCTGGCACCATTAAGCGATTTGCCTTCGGCTGTGTTATCGTGTGGATTGCCTTCTGCGCCCCTATATCGACCATCCTCGAGGGGCGACGCTCTTACGGGGGGTCTCAGATCTTTCTCGACGTTGACACCCCGTGCGTTCGCTATTTCACGTTGCAATTTCTGGAATAAGTTAGCATGATCCCAAACGCAAGATGGCGCCGACAAACGAAACCGACTGACCCTTCGATGACCAAGCTTCACTCCAAGCGCGTCGCTAATATATATCAGTTCGGACTGAAGAATTGGCAGGAGATTTCTTCAAGTCCTACAGGTCCGACTCCATGATATCTAACACGGTCTCCCAGGTCTCGAATCCTTCGTCGATAAAGCCATCGATATATTGCGCCAGGCCTAGCCGAGACAATATAGGACCCGAAGCCGTCATCCAGACTGCGAAGAGCTGGAGTATCTGAATACTCCGACGAACGTCCAATCCCCTCCTCCGTCAGTCTCACACGCCAAGGTCTCTATCAAGGCTATTGATATAGTCCCCGAGTTTCCCATAAGATGCAGTATAGGGATTATCGTTAGCGGACGTGCTGCGTCTTTGGATAGGTACTTTGATGAATGTAGTGTCGTTGCCCTTGCTCTTGACCAGCTTTGGTTTAACAGTCGAGTAGATGAGGCTTAAACCCACTTGTGGACCACCTGAAGGTCGAGATCGTTCGTCGGAAGGGTTGACGAGAACTTGGATGTTCCAACCAAATGGTGTGTGATGCAGTCCGGCCCCAACCCCCCCAGCTTTGGGTCCAGGTAGATGTGATGCTATGCTATAAACCCGAACTATTAGCGAACGATATTCTGTCAAAAGCGAACGCTCAGTATGGAATAGTCCACGGGGGTGCTGCAAACCTCCAGAAATACGCTTTCCCCCTCTGAAGCGCGGTACAGATCGTACTGGGCTAGAAGATGCTCGCGATCCTAGATGTAGTGCAATAGTTGATGCAGAGGGCAGTGCAGCTGTGGCCTGTGGGCGTGGTGCGCTCGTAGAACCGAGATGCTGGATGGGCAAGTGTGGTTGGCTTCTGATAACTCAGTAATGGTGGGTGTTTGCACTTTCGAGTATTGGGACATGACTAGATCCGCCAACGAACCAAAATGTTGGAAGGGGGAAAAGGGGAAGGGATGAGAACTTAAGGGAGGTGGGGGAGTTGGGGGGGGGGGGGGGGGGGGTTGGGGGTGGAGGTAAA